>SL_3KL_010_SEDDRAFT_10000252_pt1 | contig 40417 bp, 33 predicted proteins | sample SodLakKL_010_SED_2_FD_10381 | JGI IMG/M metagenome (IMG submission 10381) | reverse complement strand
CCCCAGTGCGGCTACCGGCCAGCCCGGCCCAGCCACAATTGCGGACGAGCCTGGCTCGCCGGCGCTTGCTGGCGAATCCGACTCCGGCACAGCTGCCGGCGAGCCCGGTCTCCGGACCCGTACCGGGGAGTCTTCACGCCCCGATGCGGTCCGGGGCCTTTACCTCAACGCCTGGGTGTCCGGCTCCAGCCGCCGCGTCGATGAACTGCTGGGGATCGCCCGCCGCACCGAGATCAATACCTTCGTCATTGATGTGAAGGACGCCACCGGGTACGTCAGCTATCCCACCGAGGTGGCCTTCGCCCGGGAGGTGGGGGCCGACGGCCAGCTCCGGATCCGGAACGTCAGGCGGCTTCTGGAACGGCTGGAGGAGGAGGGGATCCACCCCATCGCCCGCATCGTGGTCTTCAAGGATCACCTCCTGGCCGGCTCCCGGCCGGCGCACGCCATCCAGGACTCCACCGGCGCCTCGTGGGTAGACGGAAACGGCGAGGTCTGGGTCAATCCCTACGACCGGGCGGTCTGGGCGTACAACGTGGCGCTGGCCCGGGAGGCGGTGGAGTTGGGCTTCCGGGAGATCCAGTGGGACTACGTGCGCTTCCCGGATCGGCCGCGCTCCGAGATGGAGGGTGTGGTCTTCCCCGGGCAGGAAGGGCGGACCCGGAGCGAGGCGATCCGGGAATTCCTGCTCTGGAGCCGGTCCGAACTGGCGGATCTTGGGGTTCCGGTGACCGCCGATGTCTTCGGCATGTCCACCTCAGCCCGCAATGACGTGGGGATCGGCCAGCGCTGGGAAGACATGATCGACGCGGTGGACATCATCCTCCCCATGATCTACCCCTCCCACTACTGGCGGGGGAGCTTCGGCATCGAGGCTCCCAACGCCCACCCCTATGAGGTCATCGGGACCGCGCTTCGCCATGCCCTCCGTCGGACGGAAGGAGTGGAGAACCCAGCCCGCATCGTTCCCTGGCTCCAGGACTTCACCCTGGGTCAGCCCCGCTACGAGGCCGCCGAGGTTCGGGCCCAGATCCTGGCCACCCACGACGCCGGGATCGACGAGTGGATCCTCTGGAACGCCTCGGGCCGCTACACCGAGGAAGCTCTGGAGCCGGTGGGCGGGTGGCCGGGCGGACAGGAACCCTACATCCGACTGGCGGGAGTGGTGCGGCCTGCGGCCGAGCGTTTCCAGACCGCCGAGTCAGTCCCCGTGGATGAGCCGGTCGGCCTCCGGGAGACGCCAGGCCAGGATGGTCCCCAGGATGGCCATGAGCCCCAGGATCCCCAGGACCACTGATACCCCGAAGCGGTCTGCCACCAACCCCAGGAGCGCTGCCACTCCGTAGAGCACCCCCACGGCGGTGTTGGCCACTGCCACCATGAGGGGGCGATCCCGCTCGGGAGCTCCGTCCAGCAGGTAGGTCTTCCGCCCGAGCCGAACCCCGGCCACGGCGAACCCCGACGAGAGGAAGACCAGGCCGAAGAGGATGAGGCCCAGTTGGTTTTCCGGGAGGAGTTCCCCGCCCAGGGCAAGCGCCACCGTCCCGGCGGTCCAGATACCCCCGGCCATCATGACCCGCCGGGACGAGGCGTCGGAGAACCGCCCCCAGAATGGCGAAGAGAGCACCGCTCCCAGGCTGGAGGCCATGATCAGGATGACCAGGTTGCCGGCGTCGACCCCGACTGCCGCCTGGGCCTGAAGCGCATAGAAGGGACCGGCCAGTTGCGCCGCCAGGAGAAGTCCCCTGGCACCCACGAAGCCGGCGAAGGCGGGCTCGGCCCTTAGAAGGCGCATCCCGGCCCTCGCCTCTTCCAGGGCGTTTCGCCCCCCCTCGGTAGCGCCGTCGAACTCCCGGATTCCGGCGAAGAGAGCTGAAGCCAGGAGCCACAGCCCGGCGGCCGCCGCAAGGAGGATGAGGTAGGGCGTCAGGGAATCGTCTTCGGCCACCTGCGTGCGGAGGAGGGCGGCGGCGCCCAGGGCCAGGAGTCCGCCCACAGTGGCCCGGGTGCCCAGGAGCCGTCCCCGTCGACCTTTGGGGATGGTCTTGGCCATGACATCCTTGAAGGCCACCGAGCCCACCCCGCTGGCCACCGAGAAGACGGCCAGCGCCGCCACCACGGCGAGTCCCGCCGCCGTCGGTGGGAGGAGGAGCAGGGCCGGGATCATGGCCGCCAGGGCCGCCGCCTGTACCGCTCCCGCCCCCACCCAGTACCACTTCCGTCGGGCCCGGGCCCGGATCCGGCCGGCGATGGAGAGCTGAGGCAGGAGGGAGCCTCCCCGGCGAATGGGAACCAGGAGACCCACCAGCGCCGCCGGCGCCCCCACCGCCCCCAAAAGCCAGGGGAGGACGAGCCCCGGGGAGGCGAGCTGCTCGGCCAGTTTCGTGGCCGCTCCGTTCAGCGCATTGAGGAGGAAGTTTCCGGGGACCTGAACACAGGCTTTGTCGGGAATCGCATCACAGCTTCGCTCGTCCTCCTCCCCCGCAACCACCTGGTAGACCCGCTCGGCCAGGGCCTCGGTGGGACCCGGGTCTCCGGAGCCCCCCCGGTCCCCTCCCGTGGGGGTGTCGCCGCTGGAGCCCTCCCGGTCCCCTTCCATGGGGGTCACGCCGATGGGGCGGGGGCGAACTGGAGCTCGTGGAGGCGGGCGTAGAGGCCGCCGCGGGCCAGGAGCTGGTCGTGAGTGCCCTGTTCCCGGAGCTCACCGTGGTGCATCACCAGGATCCGGTTGGCTCCCTGGACGGTGGAGAGGCGGTGGGCGATGACGATGGAGGTCCGACCCCGCATGATCCGCTCGGTGGCGGCGTCGATCCGCGCCTCGATCTCCGAGTCCACCGAGCTGGTGGCCTCGTCCAGGACCAGGATCTCCGGATCGAAGGCCAGGGCCCGGGCGAAGGAGATGAGCTGGCGCTCACCCACCGAGAGGGATGCGCCCCGCTCACCCAGGGGCTGATCGAACCCCCGCTCCAGCTTCTCGATGAAGGCCGTGGCTCCCACCTCCCGTGCCGCCGCCTGGATCCGCTCCTCCGGGATGTCGCGCCGCCCCATGCGGATGTTGTAGCGCACATCCTCGCTGAAGAGGAAGACGTCCTGGAGCACCAGGCCGATCCGGTCCCGGAGTTCGGCCTGTCGCAATCGGTGGACCGGGACGCCGTCCACCAGGATCTCACCCCTCTGCGGATCGTAGAAGCGCATGAGGAGGTTGATGATGGTGGTCTTGCCGGCGCCGGTATGCCCCACCAACGCCACCTTCTCCCCAGGCCGCGCCCGGAAGCTCACCCCCTTCAGCACCCAGTCGGGCTCGCCGTCCCCCCGGGAGCCGTAGGCAAACCAGACGTCCCGGAATTCGATCTCGCCCTGGAGGCGCTCCGGAAGGTTCAGTGGATCTTCCGGATCCTGGATCGCCGAATCCCGATCCACCAGGCGGAAGATCCGCTCGGACGACGCCATGGCCCCCTGGAGCACGTTGTACTTCTCCGAGAGGTCCTGGATAGGACGGAAGAACCGTCGGGCGTAGAGGAGGAAGGCAGTGACCACCCCCACCGAGGTGTTCTCCTGGATGATGGCGAAGCCGCCGTACCAGATGATGAGGGCCAGGGCGATGGCGGTGAAGAGCTCCACCACCGGGAAGAAGAGGGCGTAGTAGGTGATGGAGCGCAGGTGGGCCTGCAGATAGTGCTCATTCACCCGGTCCAGCTCCCGCCCCTCCGCCTCTTCCCGGTTGAAGAGCTGCACGACGCTCATCCCGGTGATCCGCTCCTGGAGGAAGGAGTTGATGCGGGCCAGACGCACCCGGATATCCCGGTAGGCCTGCCGGATCCGGCTTCGGAATACGGCGGCGGACCAGACCACCAGGGGGAGCACCGAGAAGGTCACCAGGGCCAGCTGCCAGTCCATGAGCAGCATGGCGGAGATGATGAACAGGAGGGTGAAGAGATCACCGAAGATGGCCACCACCCCGGAGCTGAACAGCTCGTTCAGCGACTCCACATCGGAGGTGATCCGGGTCATGAGACGGCCCACCGGATTCGCGTCGTAGAACTGGAGGTCCAGCTCCTGGAGGCGCCGGAAGATCTCGGTGCGGAGGTCGTACATGACCTGCTGACCCAGCCAGGTGGTGACCAACGCCTGGGCATACTGGAATCCGAAGGTGCCGATGGTGGCCACCAGGTAGGCAATGGCCAGGGTGGCCAGGAGTTCGCCGTCCCCGGCCGGAACCGCGTCGTCCAGCGCCATCTGGATGAGCCAGGGGCCCAGGATCTGGAGACCGGCCGCCGAGACCAGGAGGAATACGGCCAGGACCACCTTCCACTTGTACGGTGCAAGGTAGGTGAGGAGGCGCCGCATGAGGCGGCCGTCGTAGGCCTTCCCCAGGGCCTCCTCTTCCTGGATGGGTCCGGAGGGAGAACTTGGCATGGGGGAGTGCTACCCCGATCGTTGCATCGGTTCCTGCACTATCGCCGCCGGGCCCGGAGCCGGGCCTCTACATCACCCCACCCGGCACCGCCGGCCAGGAGCGCCACCATGAGGTGGTAGATGAGGTCCGCCGCCTCGTCCGGTGCCGTGCCGTCTCCCCGGAGAAGGGCGGTCACCACCTCCACCGTCTCTTCCCCCAGCTTCTTCAGGCGGAGGTTCTCATCGTCCAGGAGGCGGGTGGTATAGCTCCCCTCGGGCCGCTCCCGGGCCCGAGCCTCCAGAAGGGCCCAGAGTTCCGGGAGGACGGACGGTTCCAGTGACGTCCCTCCCCCGTTCCCGGCGTTGTCCGGCAGGTCGGCCACCTGGCCCGAGGTGGGCTCTGCGGTCCCGGCCGTTGCCGCGCCGGTGAGCCTGCCGAAGCAGGTGCCTTCCCCGGTGTGGCAGGCGGGGCCGGTCATCCGGACCCGGGCCAGGACGGTGTCGGCGTCGCAATCGGCGTGGAGAGAGACCACCTCCTGGATGTTTCCGGAGGTCTCTCCCTTCTTCCAGAGCTTCTTGCGGGAGCGGGACCAGTAGTGCATGAGCCCGGTCTGGAGGGTGCGCTCCAGCGCCTCCCGATTCGCCCAGGCCACCATGAGGACCCGGCCGTCTCCGGCGTCCTGGGCCACCACCGGGAGGAGCCCTCCGTCGTTCCAACGCAGGGCGTCCAGGTCACCGGGGGCGGAGAGGGTGCGGTCCGTCACCGGGATCCCCCCCCGGCCTGGGCGCCGGGGCGCACCGGAATTCCCCACCCCTCAAGGGCCCCCTTGAGCTCCGTCACGGTGGTGAGACCGTCGTGGAGGATCCCCGCCAGGAGGACGGCGTCGGCGTTGCCCTGGGTGAAGCCGTCCCGGAGGTGGGACGCTTCCCCGGCGCCACCGGAGGCGATGACCGGGATGTCCACGGCGTCGGCCACGGCGGCGGTGAGCTCAAGGTCGTAGCCGGTCCGGACCCCGTCCCGGTCCATGGAGGTGAGGAGGATCTCCCCGGCGCCCCGGCGGGCGCACTCCCGGGCCCACTCCACCACCTCCAGGTCGGTGGGGCGGCGCCCACCGTGGGTATGATGGTACCATCCGGGCCCTCCGGGGCCTTCGTCCATCCACCGGGCGTCGATGGATGCCACCACACACTGACTTCCAAAGAGGCGGGCACCCCGGGTCAGGACATCCGGATCCCGAACGGCGCCGGAGTTCACGCTCACCTTGTCGGCTCCAGCCCGGAGGAGGGCGTTCATGTCGTCCTCACTGCGAACGCCTCCGCCGACAGTGAGGGGTATGAAGAGCACCTCCGCGGTGCGGCGCACCGTATCCAGGAGAGTACCCCGCCCTTCATGGGAAGCGGAGATATCCAGGAACACAACCTCGTCGGCGCCCTCCTCCTCATAGCGGCGAGCCAGCTCCACCGGGTCGCCCACGTCCCGGAGCTCCACGAAGTTGGTGCCCTTGACGACCCGGCCGTCCTGGACGTCCAGGCAGACGATGATACGGGGTCTCAGCACAGTCAGGCCTCCCCGTTCCCGGTGTCTGAGGGGCGGGTGTCGGTGCTGCCGGTCTCGGTGCGGCCTGCGTCGATCTGACCGGAAGTTCCCCCCGATCCAGGCGGAGTGCCGGGGGGGAGGGAGCCCGCGGTCTCAGGCGGGTCGGTGGGCGTCCCCTCCGCTTCCACCTCCAGCGCCACCGCTCCCTTGGTGCTGAAGACGCCTTCGCCCTCACGGAGGGCCTGGCGAAGGGCCAGCCCCACCGCCTTCACCGCCGACTCCACCACGTGGTGCCGATCCCGCCCTCGCCGGACCTCCACATGAAGGGTGGCGCGCATGTTCAGCGCCATGGATTCCAGGAAGTGGCGGTAGAGGTCCGAGGGGAGCTCCCCCACGAAGTAGGGTCGCCCGCCCACATCCACCGCCGCCTCCACCAGAGCTTCGTCCATGGGGACCAGGGCCCACCCGTATCGCTCGGCACGTTCCGGGACCTCCATGGCAAGCGCCAATCCCAGGGTGATGCCCACATCTTCGATGAGGTGGTGGCGCAGGTCACCCCCGGCCTCAACCTGGAGGCCCAACCCGGCGTAGCGGGCCAGGGTCACCAGCATGTGGTCGAGGAAGGTGTCACCCGTATCCACCTGGATCTCCCCGTCGCCCCTCCGGACCTCCAGGGTGATCCAGGTCTCTCTCGTCTCCCGCTTCAGTCTGGCCATCCGCCGAACTCCTCCGCCACCTGTTTCTCGTCCAGCGCTCCCGTATAGAGCGCCATCCCCAGTACCGCGCCTGCCGCCTTCCGCCGCTTCAGGAATCGCAGATCATCGAGCGAAGAGACCCCACCGGAGATCCAGACCGGATGGGGGGAGTGGGTGAGCACCCGGGCCACCTCTTCCCTGTCCATACCCTCGAGCCGCCCCTCCCTGCCCACATCGGTGCAGAGGATCCCGGCCAGGGGCAGGTCGGCGAGGCCTTCCACGAAGCTCACCACCGCCAGCTCCGAGCTGCGGGTCCACCCGCGGCGAAGCACGATCCCGTCCCGGACATCGGCGGCCACCACAACGGCGCCCGGGTGTCGCCGGGCCAGGGCGGTGAGCCATTCCGGGTCTTCCACCGCCCGGGTCCCCACGATGATCCGGTCGACCCCCGCCGCCAGCAGGGCATCGGCCCGAGCGTCATCCCGGATTCCTCCCCCAACCTGGACGACGGCGTCGGTGACATCCACCACCTGAGCCACCAGATCGGCGTTGTCACCGGTTCCCAGGGCGGCGTCCAGATCCACCACGTGGAGGGTGCGGTATCCCAGGTCGCCCCACCGCCGGGCCACGGCCAGGGGATCGGGGAGGGAGACCTTCTCCTCTTCCGGACGCCCGCCGACGAGCTGGACGCAGCGGCCTCCCTTCAGGTCCACGGCGGGGATGGCCTGGAAGGGATTCTTCGCCGGGCCGGCTCCATTCGTCTGGCCCTCACTCATGGGCCATACCCTCCACCTCGTCCAGGAAGTTCTCCAGAAGCCGGAGGCCCGGCGCCGAACTCTTCTCCGGGTGGAACTGAACGCCCCAGCACCGTCCCCGGCGCACCGCCGCGGCGAAGCGGTCGTGCCCGTAGGTGGAGGTAGCCAGGGTGTAGGCTGCGTCAGTGGGTTCGCAGACGAAGGAGTTGGCGTAGTAAGCGGTCATCTGGGGGAGTCCCCGGAAGAGGGGGTCATCCATCTCACCGGCCTCCACGTCGTTCCACCCCATCTGGGGCACCGTCCGGGCCCGGATGCGACGCACCTGCCCGGGGATGAACCCGATGCCTTCCCCTTCCGACTCCTCGGAGGTGTCGAAGAGGAGCTGCATCCCCAGGCAGATGCCCAGGCAGGGGAGCCCTTCTTCCAGCGCGTCCCGGACCCGGGCCTCTTCCCCCGCCAGCGCCCCCACCGCCGCCCCGAAGGAGCCCACTCCCGGAAGAACCAGCGCCTCCCGGGCCAGTGCCTCATCCCAGCGGGTGGTGACGGTGACCCGTGCGCCTCCCGCCTCGAGTCCCTTGGCCAGGGAGTGGAGGTTTCCGGCCCCGTAATCGAAGAGGGCCACATCTATCGGTCTGCTTCGCTCGCTCATGCCCGTATTCCGTCCAGTGCGTTCAGGAACCGATCCATCTCTTCCCGGGGGCCGATGCTCACCCGGATGGCGTCGCCGATGCCGGGAAGATCGGGGAAGGGGCGCACCGCCACCTCCCGGTCCCGGAGCGCCGCCGTCACCGCCGCCGCCGTGGGCTCCACCGTGAGGGATGCGCCGGTCAGGGGGACGCAGAGGAAGTTGGCACCGGAGGGGAGGGGCGTCAGCCCCCGCCGGACCAGCTCGTGGGCCAGACGGGTCCGTTCGACCTGCACCGCCTCCAGGATTCCGGGGATCCATCCGGGCGCGTCGCGCACCGCCGCCACCCCCGCGGCCTCCGCCATCCGGTTCACCTTGTAAGGTCCCCTGGACTTCTCAAGCTCCCGGATCACCTCCGGCGCTCCCACCGCGAATCCCACCCGGAGTCCGGCGAGTCCGTACACCTTGGATAGGGTCCGGAGCACCACCAGACGCCGGGAGCCGGCGGCGGCCCGCAGAAGGCTGTCCGGGTCTTCCACCTGCGGATCCAGGAAGTCGGCGTACGCCTCGTCCACGGCCACCACCGTGCCCCTGGCCTCCGCCTCCCGAATCACCTCGTCAACCCAAAGCCGGGGCTGCACCTCTCCCGTGGGGTTGTTGGGGCGACAGAGATAGACCAGCGCCGGGCTCCCCTCAAAGAGCTTGACAGGCTCAGGGAGCGCGCCGAAGGGAGCCTCGGGCCCTGCCCCGCCGTCCCGCTCCAGGGGCATGGCCCGGAGCCCGTTCATCGTGGCGAAGATCTCGATCATGGAGAAGGTGGGGGGGAGGTAGCGCACTCCCTCCCCCTGGATTCCCGCCGCCCGGAAAAGGGAGTCCAGGAGATCATCGGAGCCGCAGCCGGTGCTCACCGCCTCCATGGGAACTCCGAAGCGCTCGGCCACCGCTCGGCGCAGATGGTCGGCGTAGACCGGCGGGTAGCGGAGGAAGTCCTCCGCCGAGGCGGCCTGGACAGCGACCACGGCGTCGGGGTGGACGCCCCAGCGATTCGTATTGTCGGACAGGTCCACGGCAATGGGACGCCGGTCTGGTGCGTAGGGCTCCAGGGGCGCGTAGTCGGGACGGGGGAAGGGTGTCACGGGGTCTCCTCTGCTGTGTCGGTGCCGTCCGCGCCTGACCCCGGGAGGGTCTCCCCTGCCCCGGCGTCCCGTCGTGCTTCCGACCCTGTTCCGGCGTCCCGTCGTGCCTCCGACCCCTCTCCGCGGGCCCGGGCTGCTGCGGCGTGTCCGGGGAGCCCCTCGGCGTCGGCCAGGAGCCCCACATCCTCCGCCATGCTCCGGGCGCCCTCCTGGCTCAGCTTCTGCCAGGTGAAGAAGCGGAGGAAGTCCAGCACCGAGAGTCCAGAGAAGGAGCGGGACCGGGCCGAGGTGGGCAGGACATGGTTGGCCCCGGTGATGTAATCGCCGAAGGCCACGGTGGAGGCCTCCCCCAGGAAGACCGTGCCCGCCGTGGTCTGCTCTTCCAGGTCGGCCTGCGGGTCCCGGGTGAAGATGGCCAGGTGCTCGGCGGCGTACTCCCGAGCGAAGGCCATGGCCTGGGCCCGGTCAGCCGCCAGGATCAGGGCACCCCGGTCCGCCAACGCAGTCCGTACCACCTCCCGCCGGGGCGCCACCTCAACCTGGCGAGCGAGTGCCTCCCTGATCCTGTCCAGGAGTTCAGGAGACCACGTCACCGCCACCACCGCCGCTTCCGGATCGTGCTCGGCCTGGGCAACCAACTCCATGGCAACCCGCACCGGATCGGCCTCTCCGTCGGCCAGGACCAGAACCTCGGACGGGCCGGCGGGAGAGTCGATGCGGAGCTCTCCCGCCACCTGCCGCTTCGCCTCGGTGACCCACTGATTTCCGGGGCCCACGATGGCCTCCACCCGGGGCACCGATGCGGTTCCATAGGCCATGGCTCCCACCGCACCGGCCCCGCCCAGGGCGAAGAGGCGGGTCGCGCCGGCCAGGGCGCAGGCGGCCATCACCTCCGCCGGGGGCTCACCGGAGGGCCCGGGCGGGGAGCAGACCACGATCTCCGGCACCCCGGCTGCACGGGCCGGAACCACACCCATGAGAACGGAGGACGGGTACGCGGCGCGTCCACCTGGGGCGTAGACTCCCACCGCCGGGAGGGGGGTGCTCCGGCGACCCAGGCGTACGCCGGGCTCTGTCTCCACCTCCACATCGGCGGGGATCTGAGCCCGGTGGAAGGTGTCGATGTTCCGGACCGCCCGCTCCAGTGCCAGACGCAGCCCCTGGGGGAGTGTGTGGAGGGCGTGGAGCCACCGCTCCCGGGGGATCTCCAGGCCGGGGAGGTCCACGCCGTCGAACTCCCGGGCCATGGCCATGAGGGCCTGGTCCCCGTCACGACGGACCCGGAGGAGGAGACCCCGGACCTTGTCCCGGAGGGTGTCTTCATCCAAGGGGCGGCGGTCCACCAGGCGGCGGCGGGTGGCCCCATCCATCCCGTCCAGGGCACCGTCGAAGGCCAGGGTGGGGGGTGAGGCCGGGGTCTCGGGAGTCACGGGGGGCTCGGGAGTCACGGCAGAAGCCTCTCGATGCGGGTGACCAGGATGCCCTCGGCGCCGAGGGCCTTGAGGCGGGCGATGGTGTCGTAGAGTTCGTCCTCATCCACCACCGCGTGGGCGGCGACCCAGCGACCCTGGTCCAGCACATCAACGATGGTGGGGCCGCTGATCCCGGGAAGGACCCTCCTCACCTCATCCAGGCGGTCCCGGGGGACGTTGGACATGAGGTACCGCTTCCGCCGTGCCCGAAGGACCGATTCCAGCGCCGTGGTCAGGTCGGATGCGACCCGCCGGGCATCGTCGACCTCCAGCGCCTTGGTGTTGGCCACCAGGCGGGCGCTGGAGTCCAGAATGGTTCCCACCTCCCTCAGTCCGTTCACCCGAAGGGTGGACCCGGTAGAGGTGAGGTCGACGATCACATCCGCCACGCCCAGGTGCGGAGCGATCTCCGCGGCGCCGGAGACGGGGACGACGCGGATCGCGGTGCCCAGCGAGGCGAAGTAGCGCTTCGCCAGCCCTGGAAAGGAGGTCGCCACTCGCGTCCCCTCCGGGAGCTCCGCCGGGGACTGGACCGGGCTCTCATCCCGGACCGCCACGATGAGGCGGCACTGGCCGAAGCCCAGATCCAGGAGTTCCTCCACCTCGGGGCGTGCATTCTCCTGCACAAGATCCGCCCCGGTGATGCCGAATTCGGCGGCACCGTCGGCGACGAACTCAGGGATATCCTGGGCCCGCACGAAGATGGCCTGGAAATGGCTTCCCAGTCGGGCCACCAGCGCCCGGTCAGCACGGAACTGGGCCCTCAGTCCCGCCTTTTCGAAAAGCTTGAGGGATTCCTCCGAGAGACGGCCCTTATTGGGTATGGCGATTCTCATCACGGCTGACGCTATATCTGATGGCAAAAAAACGCGGCCCGTCCGGTCAGGGGACGGGCCGCGGGGCATCCGGACCTTACGCGTGGCTGTTCTCGCTCAGCCGCACACCCCGCCCCGCACCCGCCCGCCATGGGGCGCGTGACGACGATGATGGACGGGGTGGAGCGATGCCTGACGCATGGGGCAAAGCTAGACGGGGCGCCGGGACCGGTCAACTCCAGGCGTCCTCTCGGGAGGTCCCGGGTAAGCTGGTTGGAACCGGGTCCCACAGGAGCGCCGCCTTCCGGCGGTACGGACCGACCCGTCTGACCGTCTGAGCCCCACCACCCTGCGCGGTGCTTGGGCCGATGAAATTCTCAATCGGGACGCATCGGGAAACCACGCGATTGAGATTTTCACCGCCTGCCCCTGGAACTCCCCTTCCCCGGACGGCCCCCACCTGGGGCAGGCCCAGGCTCAGGGATCTGGGTCCCCGATCACCTCGTCACCAGATCATACTGGTGGAGCGCCGGGAGACCGGAGGCCTGGGTGATGTAGAAGCGCTGGCCGTCCGTGCGCCAGGTGATTCCTCTCGGGTTGTCGTGCTGGCCGGCCACCGACAGGGCCTGGACGAAGCGGGCGGAGGCAATCTCCCATGGCGTATCCAGATGGTACTCCAGGATGTCCCTCCGGGCCGTGTCCATAAGGAACATGCGGGTGCCGTCGGGCTTGAACTCGATGCCCCGTACCTCCTCTTCCTGATCCGAGATATCCAGGGTGTACTCCAGAGTCGCCGTGGTGATGTCCCACGCCTCGGCCAGGGCAAACTGGAAGACGGCCTGGGAATTCCGGTCGTCCACGTAAAGCACAAGCCCGTCGGGGCGGAAGTCGATGTCGTGCCCGCGGAGCACCGTGCCCGCGAAGCTCCGATTCCCCGTGGGTCGGGCCGATGAGACGCGCCATGGCTCGTCCAGGGTGTATTCCAGGATCTCCGTTCGATTCCATACCCACATCAACCCGCCGTCATCCTTTCGGATGAACAAGCCGTGGGCTACCGACTCCGGGTGGTCCCGGGCGCCGAGAACAGGCGAGAGATCCAGGCTGTCCACGGCCACGCCCGTGGTCACATCCCAGGGGGTGGACAGCTCGTAGGTAACCACATTCTCCGTATCCCGACCCACGACGAAGAGGAGGGTCCCATCCGGGTGGAAGTCCACGGAGCGGGTGTTGGCGGTTTCCCCGGAGAGGTCCAGGAAGCTGCCGGAATAGACCACCTCGTCGAGGAACCACCCGGTGGCGGGCTCGGCGGACCGCAGCGCTCCACCAGCATCGGTGGCCGGCATGGCCCGTAGGACGACGGGTTGAGACGGCCCGAGGTGGCCGGCGACTGGTGCAGTCCCAGCCGTGGAACACCCGGAAATGGTGAGTACCGCCAGGAGCAGACCCAGGGCGCTTCGGCGCAAGGTCCGGAAGCCACTCGGAGCCTGGAGTAGAGCGTCGCCGCGACGGGCAGTTGACATGATTCGCGTTTGGAGGGGTGGTGAAGTGGGGCAGGCACCCGCGGCGGAAGAGCGGAGGGCCTCTGCTTGGGGATCATGCGCCACGCCCCCCCGTGGCATTCTCGGCGAACCGTGGCGAGAGGGCAGAGTGGCCCCCGTGTTCCGTCAGGGCAACCCCTCCGCAGGCTACCCGTCCTCCAACAAACGCTCCGCCGCCCTCCGGATGGTTCCGGGGCCCGAGGCCCCAACGATCCGGTGGTGGATGACTCCGTCCGCACCCACAATGAAGGTGGTGGGAATTCCAGGAATACCCCCGAAGGCCTCCCGGGCCCCAGCGGCGGCCATGGCCATGGGAACGGTGAAGCCCCTTCGCTCCCGGTATTCGAGCACCACTCCGGGCCCACCCTGGTCGATGGACAGGGCCAGCACCTCCACCCCCCGGTGGGCCAGGTCATCGTAGACGCGCTGCAGGACGGGGAGTTCCCAACTACAGACCCTGCACCAGGTGGCCCAGAAGGTAATTACCCGCACGCTCTCCCCCGCCGCCTCGACCCGGTCCGCGGGAAGGGCGAAGCCGTCCAGACCCACCGCCGGGGGTAGGGCAGCCTCCAGCCGCTCCACCGGCGCGAAGGATGGACCGATCCCCGTCCACGCCGTGATGCGGGGCCCGAGGCGCTCCGCCAGGAAGATGAGGAGGGCGATGAAGAGGATCCGCTCACCCCAGCGAAGGGCNGTGCGCCANCGCCGGGGGCGCGCACNGGTGGTGGATTCGGTCTCGGGGACNCCGCCATCGGTTGCACCGTCCTTGTGATCGGTCACGCCCTTGCTCGGTTGGGTAGAAGGAAAGGGGNGANGCCCCTGGGCTCGGCCGGGGNGTCGCTGAGGAGGCAGGCGCCGGTCACACCTTTGTCACCACCGCAAGCCAGNGGGAACCTGCAGCCTTGACACATAGTATTCTACTATTAAGTTGGATAGCAAGGTAGTGAGGCGGGCCGGAATCGCCGGATTCGCCTGGATCAGCACCTTCGACGGATGGATTGAGCGCCCTATGTTTGAGAGCCTCGCCGGTCCCTGGCCCTGGTACGTGGCCGGACCCCTCATCGGCCTGGTGGTCCCATTCCTCCTCCTGCTAGGAGGCAAGGTCTTCGGGATCTCCGCCAATCTGCGGCACATGTGTGCCGCGACTCCTACCCCGGAACGCTGGAAGCCCTCCTTCCTCAAGTACGACTGGAAGAAGTCCGGGGTATGGAACCTCACCTTCATCCTGGGAATCTTCCTGGGGGGGTTCCTGGCCGTGCAACTCATTGGCATGCCCGATGCCGGCCAGCACATCAGTGAGGCTACCCGAGCGGACCTGCAGGCGCTGGGAATCCAGGATTTCTCCGGAATCCTACCCACGGAACTCTTCTCCTGGGAAACCCTGCTCTCGCCGGTTGGTCTTTTCCTCATCGTGGGGGGCGGCTTCCTGGTGGGCTTCGGGGCGAGATACGCCGGTGGCTGCACCAGCGGTCACGCCATCTCGGGGCTCGCGGACCTGCAGCTCCCCTCGCTGGTGGCCGTCCTGGGCTTCTTCGCCGGTGGACTCCTGGTCACCTTCGGGGTCCTCCCCCTCATCCTCGGCTGACGGAGACGAATCATGGCGAATCAGACGACGACGAGAGGACGGGCGGGAACGGGGACGCAGGGAGCCACCGCCACGGCTCAGGCCGGACCGGTGGTTTCGCCCCTGGCGCTGATGGGGTACCTCCTCATCGGGATGTACCTGGGGGTGATCTTCGTCCAGAGCGAGGTGGTCTCGTGGTTCCGGATCCAGGAGATGTTCCGCTTCCAGAGCTTCCACATGTACGGAATCATCGGGATGGCCGTGGCCGTTGGCGCAATCTCGGTGCAGATCATCAAGCGAATGGGCATCACCTCGGCCACCGGCGAGCCCATCAAACTCAGTCCCAAGCAGTGGGGTGACAGCCGCATCCCCGGTGCCCGCTACTGGATCGGTGGAACCCTGTTCGGGATCGGCTGGGCTCTCCTGGGCGCCTGCCCCGGACCCATCTTCGCCCTCCTGGGCGGAGGAGTCTCGGTCCTGGTCATGGCACTCCTGGGAGCGCTGGCCGGCACCTGGGCCTACTCGGCCATGCGGAGCAAGCTTCCCCACTGACGGCTGTTCCGGATCCGACGCCCGGACGACAACCAAGCTCACGAAGGACGACTACCAAGCACACGAAGGAACGCGGGAGGGGCCGGATCCCCGGCGCCACCACCGCCACACCGAATCGACAAAGGAGCAACACCATGCTATTCCGCCAGTTCTTCGACCCCAAGCTCGCCCAGTATGCCTACCTGGTGGGATGCCAGCAGACCGGAGAGGCCGTCATCATCGACCCGGAGCGGGATATCGACCGCTACGTGGAGGCCGCCGAGTCCGAGGGGCTCAGGATTGTCGCCGTGGCCGAGACCCATATCCACGCCGACTTCCTCTCCGGCGCCCGGGAGTTTGCCCACCAGTACGGCACCCGCACCTACCTCTCCGATGAGGGTGGCTCGGAGTGGGCCAGTGATTGGGCTCGCACCGGTGAGTACGATGTGACCTTCCTGAAGGACGGGGACTCATTCCACATCGGCGGGATCGAGATCCAGGCGCTCCACACCCCCGGCCACACACCCGAGCATATCAGCTTCGTTCTCATCGATCGGGGCGGCGGTGCGTCCACGCCAATCGGGGTGGCCACCGGCGACTTCGTCTTCGTGGGTGATCTGGGACGTCCCGACCTCCTGGAGCAGGCGGCGGGGATGCACGGGGTCCAGGAGCCGTCGGCCCGGCAGCTCTTCGCTTCCCTGCCCCGCTTCACCGAGTTGCAGGACTACGTGCAGGTCTGGCCGGCCCACGGCGCCGGGTCCACCTGCGGGAAGGACCTGGGCGCCGTTCCCCAGACCACCGTCGGGTACGAGAAGCTCTACAACGCCTCCCTCTCGGCGGCGGGTCAGGGCGAGGACGCCTTCGTGGACGCCATCCTGGCCGGACAGCCCGAGCCCCAGACCTACTTCGCCCGGATGAAGCGGGACAACAACAAGGGTGTGCCGATCCTGGGGCAGCTTCCGAGCCCCCGGCGCCTCACGGTGGCCGAGCTCCAGCGGCGGGTCGAGGCCGACGAGACCCTCTTCCTGGACACGCGCCTGGATCGGTCCGGCTTCATGGCCAAGCACATCCCCGGCGCCCTCTACACGCCCATGAACCGGGCCTTCAACACGGCGGTGGGGTCGCTGGTGGAAGATGAGACCCAGGCCATCGTCCTCATCATCGAGGAGAGCGCGGTGGAAGAGGCGGTCCGGGACCTGGTCCGGATCGGCTACGACAACATCGTGGGCTTCGTGACCCCCGAGACGCTGACCCGGTACTTCGACAAGGGTGGCGAGGCCCGGAAGGTGGAAGAGGTGGGCTTCGAGGCCATCGCCGAGGCGAAGCTACAGGAGAACGCGCAGGTGGTGGACGCCCGCTTCGCGGCGGAGTACGCCGGGGCCCACATCCCCGGCGCCATCAGCGCCTCCTACACTCGGCTCCCCTCCCTGGCGCCGGAGCGGCTTCCGAAGGATCGGCCGCTCCTGGTCCACTGCGGCACGGGTGCGCGGGCGGCGGCGGCCACTGCCTTCCTGGTTCGGGAAGGGTACGACGCCCGGTTGGTGAACGGCTCCTTCGACGCCTACAAGGAGACGGGAGAGATCGAAACTGGGGCCTACAAGGCCGAGCCGTGGGCACCGGCGGCGGTCTGACGCCCACCGACCTTCACGCATCACATCACGGTTGAAGCGGCGTGAGCGCCATTCGTCGCTTTCTTCCCCTGGCGGAGCAGCTCGGAGGGTACAATACCCTCCGAGCTCGCTCCGACCTCTCCGCCGGGCTCACGGTGGGGGTCATGCTCATCCCGCAAGGGATGGCGTACGCCCTCATCGCGGGCCTTCCGCCCATCTACGGGCTCTACGCCTCCCTTGTCCCCCTGGTGGTCTACGCGCTCATGGGGAGTTCCCGGCAGCTCGCTGTCGGGCCCGTGGCCATCGTCTCCATCCTGGTGGCTTCCGGGGTGGCCCCCCTCGCCGACGGCGACGGCGAACGCTACATCCGCCTTTCGCTGCTCCTCGCCCTCATGGTGGGGGTGTTTCAATTGGGGATGGGGATCCTGCGCTTCGGCTTTCTGACCAACTTCCTCTCCCATCCGGTGCTGGCCGGGTTCACCAGCGCGGCGGCGCTAATCATCGGAGCGAGCCAACTGAAGCATCTGGTTGGGATGGATCTTCCCGGTGGGCACGCCGTCCACGAGATCGCCCTGGCCCTCATTGGGAACCTGGGCGATGTCCACCTCCCCACTCTGGGGCTGGGGCTCGGCGGCATCATCCTTCTTCTGGGTCTCAAGCGCCTTGGGCCGAACATCCCGGGAGCGCTGGTGCTGGTGGTGGTGGGGATCGGTCTCTCCTGGCTCCTGGGGTTCGGTGAGGCCGGGATCCGCATCGTCGGGGACGTACCCCGCGGGCTCCCGGCGCCCATGCTCCCGGCCCTCGAGTGGGAGGCGGCCCGGGCCCTCCTCCCTGTGGCTCTCACCATCGCCTTGGTGGGCTTCATGGAGTCCATCGCCATCGCCAAGGTCTACGCAACACAGCAGGGCTATGACCTACGGCCGAACCAGGAGTTGGCCGCCCTGGGGACAGCCAACCTGGCAGGCGCATTCTTCCGGGCCTACCCAGTGACCGGCGGCCTATCCCGGACCGCGGTAAACGCCCGCGCCGGCTCCACATCGGGGGTGTCGGGGCTGGTGGCCGCTGCGGTGGTGGCGCTCACCCTCCTCTTCCTCACCGACCTCTTCCAGCACCTCCCCAACGCCATCCTGGCGTCCCTGGTCATGGTTGCCGTGGCCGGGCTTGTGGACTGGAAGGAGGCGGTGCATCTCTGGCGGATCGATCGCCAGGACCTCTCCATGATGCTGCTGACCTTCGCCGCCACCCTGGCCCTGGGTATCGAAGCCGGCATCCTGGTGGGGGTACTGGCCTCCCTGGGTCTACTGGTCTATCGCATGTCCCGTCCCCATGTGGCGGAGATGGGCCGGCTCCCCGGCACCCGGAGCTTCCGGAACCTGGCCCGGCATCCGGAGGCGGTGCGTCCACCCGGTGTGGTGGTGCTCCGCATCGACGCCTCCCTAACCTTCGCCAACGCCCAGGTACTCCGGGACCGGGTCCGGGGCCTCCTCCACCCCCCGTCCGGCGAGTCCAGACCGGATACGGTGGTGCTGGACTTCCACCCGGTGAACGGGATGGACTCCACATCCCTCCACGAGCTGAGTGACCTGATGGACACCCTCACTTCAGCCGGCGTGGACCTCCGTATCGCCGGGATCCACGGCCCCGTCCTGGATCGGCTGGAGCGGGCAGGCGTGGCGGAGCGCCTGGGCCAGGAGCGGTTCCACCTGGAGGTGGCGGACGCCGTGGATGAAGCGTCCCGACGGCCTCACTGACGGAAAGAGAGGTGGCGCGAGGCCGCCGGGATTCCGGACGTCAGCGGCGATACCCCACCTGGAAGCGGTAGAAGGGTTCGTCGTCGAAGGAGTCGACCCCCACCTCGGCCCGGAAGTGGACGTCGTCCAGCGCCAGGGTGGCTCCTGCGATGGCAAAGACGGAGTTCTCGGTCTGGGTCGTATCGAACCCGTCTCCGGAGAACCGCCAGTGGGCGAAGCCGGCCCGGGCCGACGGCACCAGTCGGATCCCATCGCCCGCGTCGATCCGGCCACCGATGGAGAGGGCCAGGGGGATCCGGAGTTCGTTCTGGGAGAGGGAGTCCTGAGTGCGCCGGCTGAAGTCGGCCCCCCCCACCGGGCAGATGTTTATCCCGGGACCCGAGCGGATGTCGTAGGAAAGGCGGCCTTCGAATCGCGTGCGACGATCATCATCGTCAAAATCATCCACAGACACCCCTGCCCGAGCTCCCAGGGGACCAGGGAAGTTCGCCTCAACACCCAACCCGAAATCATTGGACCCACTGGTTATGTTGGCGTCGGCGGTGATGGAGTACTGGCCGGGTCCATTCGGGCTCCCGAGGCAAACCTGCCCGAATAGCGCCAGGGGCGCGAACACCCCCACAGCCAGTCCCGCCACCATTCCGCCCCAACGGATCGACGAACCCTTCCCCTCTGTCATCTCGATACCCTCCGGCATCTTCAAAGAAATGAATCGGCGCCACACGCCGCGGACCCGCACGGTCCCAGGATCGGCAGAGGACCTTCGGAACACAAGGAAGGCGCCAATTGGTAGCTGGTGCGCATTGGGGGCGCCGGCCCTGCTCCGCCCCGGCGGCCAGAACCGGTGACGATCCGACAACGGCTGAACGCGCCCCCCGTTCTTGGTTACAATGGGTGCAGTGTGTGTCGTTCTGGGGTACGTCTCCACGACGTTCCCCTTCCCACAATCCTGAGTTGGAGCCTGAACTGCCATGAACCGACGGGAACTCCTGAAGACTGGTGCCCTGGCGGGCGCCGCCGCCGCCGCGGCCCACCTGCCGGGGCTCGGTGCACTCCGGGCCGCCCGTGCCTCCACCTCCGGCTACCCCTTCTCCAGTCGTCTCAGTGAGGGCCGGAACCTCATCTTCCTGGTCCTGGACGGGACCGGGTATGAGGATATGGCTGCCGCCTCCTACTTCTCCAGGCGGGTGCTGGGACGCCCCCTTCTCCTGGAGCGGGTCCTGGGCGCCGGTCAGTATGGGAGCATGGACGTGCAGAGCCTCACTGCGGTGGTGACGGACTCCGCCGCCGCCACCTCGGCGTGGGCCACCGGTCGGCGGGTGGTGAACGGAGCCCTCTCCCAGCTTCCCGACGGTCGGGATCTGACTCCCATCATGCATGTGGCCCGGGAGCAGGGACGGGCCACCGGTCTCGTGACCACCACCCGGATGACCCACGCCACCCCGGCGGGGTGGGTGGCCCGGGTGGCCTCTCGCGGGAGGGAGGAGGAGATCGCCGAGCAGTACCTGGCCTTTCAGCCCGACATCCTGCTGGGCGGGGGGCGCGGTCCCTTCGAGGTTTCCACCCGAAGCGATGGGAGGGATCTGCTGGCAGAGTTCCGGGAAGCTGGATACCAGGTCGTCCACGAGGCTGGTGAGTTGGAGGAAGCCACAGGAGACCGACTCCTGGGACTCTTCACCGAGAGTGACCTACACCTCCCCTACGAGGCGGACCGTCGCTTCCAGAATGTCCCCTCGCCCTCCCTCGCCGCCATGACCCGCAAGGCGCTCCAGCACCTGGGCGACCGGGACGGAGGTTTCGTGCTGCAGGTGGAGGCCGGCCGCATCGACCACGCCAATCACAGGAGCGACATGGGAGCCGTGCTCTGGGACTGGATGGCGGCGGACGAGGCGCTGGATGAGATCCTCACCTTCATGGAGACCCAGAACGATACGCTCCTCATCGTCGCCGCCGACCATGACACCGGTGGAGGAGCCGTATACGGGTTCGGTTCCGGCTACCGTGCCTCCACCCAGGCCTTCGAGACCCTGGCCGGCGTTCGGGCCTCCCACGAGTGGCTCTTCAGGGAGGTCATCGTCCCGGGCCTAACCCCCGGCGAGATCCAGGACGCGGTGCGGGAGTACCTGGGGGTCCATGTGCCCGACGCCAACGCCGAAATCATGGCTCGGGTGGTGGCCGGGGAGCGGGGGAACCGGGAGGTCCAGCGGGGTCATCCCAACGCCCACGCCTCCCAGCCGGGGAACACCCTGGCCAAGCTCATGAGCATCAGCCCCGACGGGAGTCCCGACCGGCCCAACGTCTCCTTCAGCACGAGCCATCACACCGCAGGGCTCGTCCCGGTCTCGATCCTGGGACCCGCAGTGGCCCCGGGCGCCCTGGGCTTCGTGGAAAACACCGAACTCTTCCACATCATGTGCGCCGCCCTGGGCACCCGCTTTGAGAATCCGGGGATGACGGAAGCCGAAGCGCTGGAGGCACTCCGAATGGGGTAGGCCCCTACCCGTCTTCTTCCGCCGCTTGCGCCTCTTCTTCCGCCGCCTGCTCCAGGATCAGCTTGTGGGCCCGGAGGCGGAGCGAGCTGATGCGGATGAAGCCCCAGGCGTCGGATTGGTCGTATCCACCGGCCCGGTCCATGGATGACAGCTCCTGGTTGTAGAGGAGCGAGGAGGAGGTCCTTCCCTGGGGGATGACGTTCCCCTTGAAGAGGTCCACCCGGACACGTCCGTCGATGAGCTGCTCCGACTGGCGGAAGGCCGCCTGGATGAAGTCCATCTCCGGCGAGAACCAGAATCCGTTGTAGATGATCTCGGCGAAGCGGGGCGACAGCATGTCCCGGAGGCGGAGCACCTCCCGATCCATGGCCACACCCTCCAGATCCCGGAGCGCGTGGTGGAGCACGGTCCCGCCGGGGGTCTCATAGATCCCCCGGGACTTGATCCCCACAAAGCGGTTCTCCACCATGTCGATCCGACCGATCCCGTGGAGCCCTCCCACCTCGTTCAGGTAGTTGAAGAGGGCCACCGGATCCGAGTGGATGATCCCGTCGTCCAGATTCTCGACCCGAACCGGCATGGCGTCCTTGAACTCGATGGCCAGGCGGACGGGCTCATCCGGAGCCTCCATCACCGAGCGGGTGAGCTTGAACATGTCCGCCGGCGGGGCCGTCTCCGGATCCTCCAGGATGCCGGCCTCATAGGACCGGTGCATGAGGTTCTCGTCGCTGGAGTAGGGCTTCTCCGCCGTGGCCTCCACCGGGATGTCATGCTCCCGGGCAAAGGCCAGCAGATCGGGGCGGCCCTGGAAGCGGGCCAGGAACTCCGGGTCCTTCCACGGAGCAATGACCTGGAGCTGGGGAGCCAGGGCGGCGAAGGCCAGCTCGAAGCGAACCTGGTCGTTCCCCTTCCCGGTGGCCCCGTGGGCCACGGCCCCGGCCCCCTCCCGAAGCGCGATCTCCACCTGGCGGCGAGCGATCACAGGCCGGGCCAGCGCCGTCCCCAGGAGGTAACGATTCTCGTAGACGGCGTTGCCGGCGATGGCGGGAAAGATGAACTCCCGGACGAAATCCTCCCTCAGGTCCTCCACGAACACCTTGGAGGCGCCGGTGCGGAGAGCCCGCTCCGCCACATCGTCGAAATCCTCCTTCTGGCCCACATCGGCCACATAGGCGATGACCTCATACCCCTGCTGCTCCAGGACCTTGAGGATGCAGGCGGTATCCAGACCGCCACTGTATGCCAGGACCACCTTCCTTTCGTTCACCGCCACCCCCGGAGAAGGATTTCTGTTGCATCGGGAAGAGCCCGAAATGAAGGTAGAAGGGTCTGGATCAGCAAGGGGGGGCGGGCGTGACGCCCGCAAACCCGAGATGCTTCCGCCCCGTTCGCCGCCTGGGGTCGACCACGCACCAACCACCCTGCCGACGCCCCTCGTCCTCGCCACTCCAGGAGTACTGCCATGCTGGCCCGCCACGTCATCCCCCTTCCGGAGCACATCTACCCGGCCGATGAATGGCGCATCGTCGAGTCCCGTTTCGACCCCAGCCACATGGCCAGGGCTGAGACCATCTTCGCCCAGTCCAACGGTTTCGTGGGGCTCCGCGCAACTCCGGAGGAAGGTCGCCCTTCCCTCTCCCCGGGAACCTTCGTCAATGGCTTCCACGAGACCTGGCCCATCAAGCATGCGGAGGAAGCTTACGGGCTCGCCCGGACAGGGCAGACCATCGTCAACGTACCGGATGTGAGCGTCTTCAAGCTCTATGTGGACGATGAGCCCCTGGTCCTCTCCTTCGCCCATCTGTGGGACTACCGGAGAGTGTTGGACATGCGGGCCGGCACTCTCACCCGGGAGCTGATCTGGTCCACTCCCGGTGGCAAGAAGGTCCAGGTGCGCACGACCCGCATGGTTTCGTTTCGGGACCGGCACCTGGTTCTCATGGACTATGAGGTCAGCCTGCTGGAGGGGAGCGCGCCTGTCACCATCGTCTCCAAGGTCCTGAACCGGCAGGACACGGTTCCCGACGACGAACCGGCCCCCTCCTTCGCCGATCCACGGCTCGCCCGGCAGTTCCCCGAACGGGTCCTCCACTGCAAGGTCGCCCAGGCCAGGGACCACCGGATCCTCCTGGGCTACCGGACTGGACGAAGCGGGATGACGCTGGGTGTGGGGGTGGACCACGTCATCGATACCCGTGCCTCACACACGGTGGAGGTGGAGGCGGACGGGGATCTCTCGCGCCTCGTCCTCACCGCCGAGGTGGGCCCCGGTGAAGCCATCCGGATGACCAAGTACGCCGCATACCAGACCTCCAGCGTGGTGCCGGCGGCGGAGTTGGCCGACCGCTGTGCCCGGACGCTGGACCGGGCAGTGCGGCAGGGGGTGGAGCACCACCTGACGGCGCAACGCGGCGAACTGGACCGATTCTGGGACCGAGCCGATGTCCGGATCTCCAACGGCCCCGAGACCGCCCGCACCCGCCAGGCAATCCGGTGGAACCTCTTCCAGTTGGCACAGGCCACCTGGCGGGCCGAGGGGACGGGCGTCCCGGCCAAGGGGCTCACCGGGCAGGCCTACGAGGGCCATTTCTTCTGGGACACGGAAATCTACGTTCTCCCCTTCCTGGCCTTCACCCACCCCCGCATCGCCCGGAATCTCCTCCGCCTTCGTCACTCCATGCTGGGTCGGGCCCGGGCCCGGGCTCGGGAGCTCAGGCAGAGGGGTGCCCTCTTCCCCTGGCGCACCATCAACGGGGATGAGGCCTCGGCCTACTACCAGGCCGGAACCGCGCAATACCACATCAATGCGGACATCGCCTACGCCGTCCTCAGGTACGTGGAGATCCGGGGGGATACCGACTTCATGGATCGGTGGGGCGCGGAGCTTCTGGTGGAGACGGCGAGGATGTGGGCCGATCTGGGGTTCTATGGGGACGACGGTCGCTTCCACATCCACGGGGTCACCGGACCGGATGAATACACCACGGTGGTGAACGACAACGCCTTCACGAACCTCATGGCTCGCCTCAACCTCTTCACTGCGGCGGGTGTGGTCCGGGAGATGGCCAAGCGGAATCCGGAGGGGTTCCATGCCCTGGCCGACGCCACCGACCTCCTTCTGGATGAAGCCCAGGTGTGGGAAGAGGCGGCCCGGGCCATGTACATCCCCTACGACCAGGAGCGAGGAATCCTCCCACAGGACGCAGCCTTTCTGGAGCGGGAACGATGGGATCTGCGCGCCACCCCCCGGGAGTGCTTCCCCCTACTCCTCCACTTCCACCCCCTCACCATCTATCGGCACCAGGTCATCAAGCAAGCCGATGTGGTGTTGGCCTTATTCCTCCTGGATGATGAATTCGGCCTGGACGAGAAACGCAGGAACTTCCGGTACTACGATCCCCTCACCACCGGCGATTCGTCCCTTTCGGCCGCCGTGCAGAGTATCGTGGCGGCGGAGATCGGCGATGAGGAGAAGGCTCTTGAGTACTTCGACTACGCCCTGATGATGGATCTGGGCGATGTGGCGGGAAATGTCTCCGACGGCGTCCACGTCGCCTCCACCGGTGGAGTCTGGCAGGCTCTGGTTTTCGGTTTCGGTGGGGTCCGGGACCGGGCAGGGCGGCTCGAAGTGAATCCGGCCCTCCCCTCCCAGTGGGACTCACTCGCGTTCTCTCTGCGGTACCGGGATCGGCAGGTCCGGATCCACCTGGAACAGGCCGGGGGACGAATCTTCCTGGAGGAAGGGGAACCCCTGCAGATCCGGGTCCGGGGGGAAGACCATACACTGGAGCCAGGGGAGACGCTCCGGTTGCCGCCCGCCTCCTGAGCGAGCCCTGGAGTCAGGCGGTGCTCCGGCACCTGGTCCGCAAACCCGTCCAACTCGTTGGAGTTTGGTGGTGAAAGACGTTGGACCCCTTCCCGCGAGGGGATGGAACCCCCACCGCCCCGGGTCTATCTTTTTCGGTGTCGGGAGCGGCCGCGGTTCGCGATTCCGGAGCCCTCCGGGATCATCATCCGCCCTCGACGCTTCCCGTTTCCGGCCCGCCCCCTGTGCGGTAGACGCCGGTCCAGAGCGACCCTTCCGGAAGGAGTTGGCCGCCCATGCGAGCTTTCCTGTCTGCCCTCCCCCTCCTGCTCCTCTTCTCCTGGATCTCTCCTGCCCCGGTCCAGGCCCAGACCCTGGCCACCGATGACCCGGTGCTACAGGGAATCTGGGAACGAGCCATGCACCACTCCCAGGTGGAAGACCTGGCCCAGATACTTACTGACTCCATTGGTCCTCGCCTGGTGGGGACCCCAGGTATCGACCGTGCACATGACTGGGTCGTACGCCAGTTCAACGAGTGGGGGGTCGAGGCCGAGAACCGGCAATACGGTACCTGGCAGGGATGGCGCCGGGGGATCAGCCACATCGACATGCTGGAGCCTTGGGTCCGCTCCCTCGAGGGAATCAATCTGGCGTGGAGCGCCGCCACCGATGGTCCCGTCACCGGCGATGTGGTGGTCCTACCCGAGTTCGAGAGCGCCGAGGCCTTCGAGGCCTGGCTCCCCTCAGTGGCTGGCCGCTTTGTCATGATCTCCCTGGCTCCCTTCTCGTGCCGACCGGAGAGCAACTGGGAAGAGCACGCCACCCCCGAATCACTGGAGCGGTACCGGGAGCGCCGGGCAGAGGAGATGCAGGCGTGGAATGCCCGGATCCAGGCTACGGGCGCCGGAGCCCAGAACCTCCCCCTCCGATTGGAGGCGGCGGGGGCCGCAGGGATCGTAACCATCAACTGGGCAGGTGGATGGGGGACGAACCGGATCTTCAGCTCCCGCACCCGGGAGATCCCTACCTTCGAGCTCTCCTGCGAGGACTATGGGATGCTCTTCCGGCTGGCCTCCCGGGGCCAGGGACCGGTATTGCGGGTGAACTTCGAAGCCGAGTTCCTGGGTGAGGTTCCCGTCTTCAACACCATCGCCACCATCCCTGGAACGGAACTCCCCGAAGAGTACGTAGTGCTTTCGGCACACATCGACACCTGGGACGGCGCCCCGGGCGGAACGGACAACACCACCGGCGTCTCCCTCATGATGGAGGCCGTCCGGATCCTGCGGGAGGTGTACCCCGAGCCGAAGCGCACCATCATCGTGGGCCTCTGGGGCGGGGAGGAGCAGGGGCTGAACGGGTCCCGGGCCTTCGCCGAGGATCACCCCGAGGTGGTGGAGGGGATGCAGGTTCTCCTGAATCAGGACAACGGGACGGGACGCGTTGTGAACATCTCCCTGCAGGGGTTCACGGAGGCATCCGGACACATGGCCCGCTGGTTGTCCCAGGTGCCTCAGGAGGTAACCCGGCACATCAACCTCACCCTCCCCGGAATGCCTTCCGGTGGCGGGACGGACCACGCCGCCTTCGTCTGCTTCGGCGCGCCGGCATTCAACCTGTCGGGGCTCCCGTGGGACTACTTCACCTACACCTGGCATACGAACCGGGATACCTTCGACAAGATCGTCCTGGATGACCTGAAGAACAATGTGGTTCTCGTGGCCTCCCTGGCGTACCTGGCCTCGGAAGACCCGGAGCGGGTCTCTCGGGAGCAGCGGACGGTCTTCCCCCTGAGCCCGCAGACGGGCCAGCCACTGGGGTGGCCCAACTGTCAGCCCGCCACTCGCTCAGCCCCCTGGTGATCCGGGGAAGATGACCGGTTCCACCCGGCGGGAAGTCCACCTCGCCGGGTGGAACCGGGGATCTGTAAGGGACCACGGACTTTGGGGCGTTACCTTTTCGTTACCGTCTCCCCGCCCAACCCGTGACCTGGGCGGGATAGAATGAGGCGTGATCCGGAGTTCGGAGCGTACCGACCCCAGGTGCTCCGGACGCGGAAGACGCTCCCCCTGCCCCACTCTCGGCCCATGAGCGCCCAGATCGCCACACCCGGAGCCCCTCGGATCCTGGTAGTGGAAGACGAACCCGACATCGCTGCCTTGGTGGCGTATCAGCTCACCCGTGCGGGATATCGGGTCGAAACGGCAGCCAACGGTGCGGAAGCCGTCTCGGCCATCGACCGGACGATCCCGGACCTCCTCATCCTGGACCGGATGGTACCGGAGATCTCTGGAGACGAGGTCCTGCGTCGCGTCCGGGATGAACCGGCAACCCGAACCGTCCCGGTCCTCATGCTCACCGCCAGACGCGAGCAGGAGGATCGGATCGAGGGGCTGGAGCTGGGAGCCGACGACTACCTCACCAAGCCCTTCAGCCCCCGGGAGTTGGTCCTGAGGGTCCAGGCCATCCTCAGACGGACCGAGCAGGGCGCCACGGAGACCGGTGGAAAAATCCTCCGAGCCGGTCCTCTGGTCCTGGACCTCACTGCCCACCTGGCCACCCTGAGTGGAGAAGAGTTGGCCCTCACTCCCACCGAATTCCGGCTCCTCCAGACCCTCATGGAGCGAAAGGGGCGCACCCAGAGCCGCAAGCAGCTCCTGGAGCGGGCATGGGAGGTGGACGCCAATGTGGCCGAACGGATCCAGACCCGGACGGTAGACATGCACGTGCGTCGCCTCCGAGCCAAGCTCGGAGAGTACGGCGACTGGGTGGAAACGGTTCGGGGATTCGGATACCGGCTGCGTATCCCTGAGGCCGAGGGATTCGGCAACCTCCAGGAAGCCTGATCTGGCGGGGACCACAAGCTGCCCTTTGGTCCTGCGTGGACCGCCCTGCCGGGCCGGCGGCGCCGCCGGCCCGCAACCACCCTCCGACGCCGTCAGTCCTCCAGCCGGCCCGCGCCGTGCTTGATGCTCCGGCCTTCCACCATGAAGACCACGTCCTCGGCCACATTGGTGGCTAGGTCGGCCACCCGCTCCAGATTCCGGCCCACGAGGATCAGGGAGGTGCCGGTGCCGACCCACCCCGGATCACCTGTCATCCGAGCCAGAAGCTTCTGGAACCCGCCCCGATGGAGGGCATCCACCCGATCATCGGTCCTGCACACCTCCCGGGCCCCCTGGGCATCGCCCCGGACGAAGCTGTCCAGCGCCCGGGTCAGCATCCGGCCACTGATCCTGGCCATCTCCTCCACCTCCGGGAAGGATGTCAGCGGTGCGGGCGCCCGATGAAGGTGATGAACGGTCTCGGCGATGTTCACGGCGTGGTCGCCAACCCGCTCCAGATCGTTGGCGATTCGCAGAATCATGGTGATGACCCGAAGATCACTGGCCACCGGCTGATGGAGGGCGAGCAGATTGATCCCGGCCTCATCCACCTCCACCTCCATGGCGTCCAGTTCCCGATCGGCCAGGATGACTGCATCCGCCTTTCCCGCGTCCCCTTCCACCAGGGCTTCCATGGACGTCCGCAGGAGTTCTTCCGCCAGGTACCCCATGGCCAGAAGATCCCGACGGAGCGCCAGGAATCCTTGCCGGAACTGGCGAGAGCCACCGTGCAGGTTCACCGGAACCGTCCTGTGATATAGGCCTCCGTGCGAGACCGGGACGGATTGGTGAAGAGAGTCTCGGTTGCTCCGCACTCCACCACCGCCCCCCGATCCAGGAAGATGGTGCGATCTGAGACCCGAGCCGCCTGCTGCATGTTGTGGGTCACCAGGACGATGGTGACGTCCGTCTTCAGCTCGTAGATAAGTTCCTCGATCTGCTGGGTGGCGCCGGGATCCAGGGAAGCGGTGGGTTCATCCATGAGGAGGACCTCCGGACGCACCGCAAGGGCGCGGGCGATGCAGAGACGCTGCCTCTGTCCGGCGGACAATAGGGCGGCTGGTGTGTCCAGTCGGTTCCGCACTTCTTTCCAGAGTGCTGCCCTGCGCAGGACCTCCTCCGTCAATGCCGACCAGTCCCGCCGCCGGACCATCCCATGGCGTCGGGGGGCGAACAGGACATTCTGCCGGATGCTCATGGTGGGAAAGGGAACGGGTTGCTGGAACACCATTCCCACCAGGGTTCGCAGGAGCACCGGGTTGAATCCAGGGTCGTGGATCTCCCGGTCCCCCAGGTACACCTCCCCGGTGACGCGAGCCCCACGGGTGCCGTCGTGCATGCGGTTCAGAGCCCGGAGCAGGGCCGACTTGCCACTCCCGCTGGGGCCGATTATGGCAGTGACGGCTGCGGCGGGGATCTCCAGGTCCACACCCCTCACCGCCTCCGTGGCGCCAAAGCAGACCGTGAGGTCTCGAGTACTCAACCGTTCCGCCATGATCGTCTCTTCACCCTCCCACCGGGAATCTGGAACCCGGGAAGGTCGCGGGCGAGCCAGATGGGACGGAGCGGGGGTCCGGAATGGTGGTTCGGCGGCGCCATAGGGCGCGGGCGGCTCCGTGGAGAAGGAAGATCCCGGCCAGGAGGATGAGGGCACCGGCCCATGCCTCCCCGCCCCCCGCCGCCAGGAGGCCCACGGCGAAGCCATGGATCTCCAGGGGGAGAGCAGTCACCCCGCTCCTGCCATCCCCCAGGACGAAACCGGTGCCTGCCGCCACCACCACCACCAGGGGAGCGGTCTCGCCCAATAGGCGTCCCGAGGCCACGAGCACCCCCGTACCCACCTGGGCTGCGGCCGCGGGGAAAACAACCTGGAGGGTACGAGCGGCCTCGCCCAGGCCCAGCGCCAGAGCCCCATCGCGGATCCCTTGGGGGACCGAGCCCAGGGCTTCGTCGGTGGTCACCGCCACCATGGGAATGAGGACCAGCGCCAGCGAGGCCGCTCCGGCCAGCAGTACGGAACCGCCCAGAGTGGCAACCAGGAGACTCCAGACGGCAAATCCCACCACCAGGGAGGGGAGAAGCACCAGCGCCTCGCAGATCAGGCGGACACCACGCCCCCCAAGCCCTCGTCCCAACTCGGCCATGTAGATCCCCACCCCTACCCCTGCTGGAACGCCCAGGCCCAGTGCCATTGCCAGGAGGGTGATGGACCCCATCAGCGCATCGCCCCACCGGAAGCCCAGGGCGGTCCCAGTGGAACCCGTTCCCGGTGTCGAGGCAAGCCCAAACCCCGACGGGTTCTCTGCCGTTGGGGGCACGCCCCCTCCGGTGAACGACTGGACGAGATGCGGGCCGCCGGTGAAGAGCGCCGTGCCGAGAATCCAGACGAAGAGGGAGAGAGACGCCATGAGGGCCAGGGCGCAAAGAATCCAGACGGCCCGTTCCACCAGCAGGCGGCGAGCCAACCGTCGGGCCATGGATTCGGCGGCCCCTGTGGGGCCTACCGGGTTCGCGAGGCCGGTCCGTGGTGTGGGATCAAGCGGAGTCATGGTTCGAGCCTCCCCACAACCTTCTGCACCCCGAGTCGCCCTCCGATGGCGAGGGCCAGCGAGAGAGCAACGATCAGGAGAATCAGCGCCGCCAGGGACGCAAGGTGGAGTTCATGGCCGGCGATGCCGGATTCCCGGAGCACCACTGAGGTGAGTGTGGCGCCGGAAGGGAGGCGTTCCAGAGCGGGGGCAAGAGTGCCCCCCAACGTCATGGCTACCACCAGCGACTCCCCCAACGCCCGACCCAGGCCCAGCACAATCGCAGCCCAGAGGCCGGTCCGAGCCTGGGCCAGCACCACATACCGCAGGACTTCCCACCGGGTACACCCCAGCGCCAGGCCAGCCTCTCTGCCGGCACGCGGCACGGCGGCTAGAGCGTGATGGGCCAGGGAGGCTGTGGTGGGGATGGTCATGAGGGCCAGGACCACTCCCGTCCCCAGTAGGGTGAACCCGACTCCCGAAGGATCCAGAAGTGCGAGAGCGCCGCCCCCGTCCGACACCGGGAGGGCGCTGAGGCGGAGCTGGGCCCAGGGAAGGAGGACCAGGAGTCCCCAGAGTCCGAAAACGAGGGCGGGAACCGCCGCCATGGCGTCCAACCCCGCCGACAACCCTCCCCGTATGGGTTCTGGTGCATATTCACTCACGAAGACCGCGGTGCCCAGCGCCACCGGAAAGGCCAGGACCAGGGCCAGGCCGCTGGTCAAGACCGTCCCCATCACCAGCGGGAGGGCGCCGAAGCGCCCTGCGGCCGGGTCCCAGACCTGGCCCAGGAGGAGCGCCGCGACCCCCTCGCGCCAGGCGGGGAGCGCGGCGAGCCAGAGTTCCCGAGCGAGGAGGAGAAGCACCGCGAAAAGGAACAGGATCAGAGCGCCACAGACCAGACGAAGCCATGGGAGGCCCTGAGATCGGAGGCGGCCATGGGCCATGTCTGGCGGCCGAGCCCTTGGGGAGGGACCGGCCTCATCCCACCCCTGGATCGTGGAGGCGGAAAGCGGAGTGATGGGGGGGTCTGACTTCACTACTTGACGATGCACGGGGAGAGAGTCCGGACCGAACGATTCGCTTCAAGCTGACGCCCCATCGTCACGGCACCGTCACAAGAAGGCCCCGGTTACGTAACGCCCTGATCGGTGTCGAGCCGCAGTTGCCCACTCGACTCAGTTCGCTCGTCCTGCCTCCCGGAGCGTCCACTCCATGAGGTCGCGGTGCAGATTCCTGGACGGCTCTCCGGGGGCACGCATCCGACGCCTGTATTCCCCCGATGACTGAAGCTCCCAGGCGAGTTCGTTGTCATCCAGGCTCATGTCGAGGATCCGGCTCACCCGCTCCCGGAGCAGCGGATCTTCCAGCGCCACCTGGGCCTCCACCCGCTCATTGATGTTCCGGGACCGCCAGTCCGCGCTGCCGATGAGGATGATGGGGTCGCCACCATTCCCGAATCGGAAAATCCGCTCGTGCTCCAGGAATCGCCCCAGGACACTCACCACCTGGATGTTCTCGCTGAAGCCGGGAATTCCAGGGCGTAACCGGCAGTGCCCCCGTATGGCGAGTCGGATCCGGACGCCGGCCTGGGAGGCCTCGTAGAGGTTCCGGATGATCCCGGGGTCATCCAGGGCATTCATCTTGGCGTCGATACGCCCCTCTCCGCCCACCGCCACCTGCTCCATTTCGGCCCGGATCAGCGCTTCGAAGGAAGCCCGCATACGCCCCGGCGCCACCATCAGCTTCCGGTACTCCCGATCGGGGGCGTACCCGGTGAGGGAGTGGAAGAGGTCCACCACGTCGGCTCCAATATCCGGATCACAGGTCAGGAGCCCCAGATCCGTGTAGATGCCGGCATTCCCGGCATGGTAGTTCCCCGTTCCGATGTGGCAGTAGATCCTGAAGCGCTCTTCCTCCCGACGTACCACCAGAATGGTCTTCGCGTGGGTCTTGAGCCCCACGAGCCCGTAGGTCACATGAACACCGGCATTCTCCAACATCCGGGCCCATTCGATGTTGTTCTGCTCTTCAAAGCGGGCCTTCACCTCCACCAGGACGGCCACCTCCTTCCCGAGCTCCGCCGCCCTGAGTAGGGACTGAACCACCCGTGAATCATCGGTGGTGCGGTACAGGGTCTGCTTGATGGCCAGCACCTGGGGATCCAGGGCAGCCTCCTCCACCAGGCGGGCGACGCTGGCGTGGAAACACTCATAGGGGTGGTGGACCAGCACGTCCCCCTTCCGGATGATGGAAAAGATATCCTCCTCCTCCACCGATTCGCCCTCATGAACAAGGCGAGGAGGAACCTGCGGCTCCCAGGGTCGGAACTGGTGGGCCGGGAGTGGGAGGTTGGCCAGCTCCATGAGATCCGTCAGGGCCAGGTGGCCGCCGAACTCGGTCACGTCTTCGGGCCCGACCTCCAGTTCCTTCATGAGAAAGCGTCGGACCATGTCCGGAGTACTGGCCTCTACCTCCAAGCGGACCACCGGCGCGAACTGACGCTCCCTCAGCTCTTCGGAGATCAGGGCCAGGAGGTCCTCCGCCTCCTCCTCATCCCTTGTGACATCGGCATTCCTGATCACCCGGAAGAGATGGGCACCCATCACCTCCATGCCACCGAAGAGGACATCGACGTGATGCCGGATCAGCTCCTCCATGGTCACAAGCTGGATCCGGCCTTCCTCGTCGGGCGAATCCAGGACGATCCAGCGGCCCATTCCGGTGGGGACCTTGAGACGAACGAAGTGCAGGGTTTGGCGGACCCGATGACGAAGGACTACCGCCAGGGAGAGGCTGAGATTGGAGATGAAGGGGAAGGGATGCCCAGGACTCACCGCCAACGGGGTCAGAGCCGGGTAGACCTGCTGGCGGAATCGGCGCCGGAGGTCAGCCCGCTCCACCTGGGACATGGTCTGGATGGGGCAGACCGTTACACCGATGGAAGCCAGGGCAGGCTCCAACTCCTGGATCCAGATTCGATCCATCCCCCTCTCCATCCGCCGAATCTCCTGGCGCACCAGACGGAGTTGCTCTCCCGGGCTCCTCCCGTCGGGAGAGAGGTCGGTCACCCGGGCAGCCTCCTGTCGCCGGAGCCCACCCACCCGCTTTTGCACGAATTCGTCCAGATTGCTTCCGGTAATGGCCAGGAAACGAATCCTCTCCAGGAGGGGAAGCTCCCGGTTCCAGGCGTGATAGAAGACCCGCCAGTTGAAGTCCAGCCACCCCAGCTCCTTGTTGAAGTACAAAGAAGGATGGTTCAGGGCGGCGCCCTCCGGGACAGGCGAAGGCCGCACGGCTGGTGGAAAGACGGAATCCGGACGCGTGGATCGGGAGGTGGGGGTCAATGGTGGGTCCGTTGCCATGGGGTCGGATGTGATCAGGGGTGGCGGGACTCCGGTCCTGTCGCGGGGACCTTTCGGCGCTCCGCCCCTTCGGCTTCATTCCGTGCTGTGCTTGGCTTACCCCGCCGGCCTGGGGGGGTGCGCCTATTCACAAGGTTGTCAGTATAGTCCGGCACCGTACCACGCCGCACCTGATCCTGGGAACTCGGTGCATCGAGGGCGCCATCCAGGACCAGCAGAGCCTGGAGCGCCCTGCCGGAGCGTCAGGCTACCAGAGGGTCATGGTCAACTGGAGGCGGATCCGGGCTTCGGTAGGCAGATCCGAGTCCCGACTGATTCGGTGGATATCCGCTTGAACCTTGGTCCGGTGACCGTCCAGGTACCGGGTGTATCCGACCCCCGTCTCGGAGACGCCCGGCTCATCGTTGACGCCCGGCTCCACTCCGGTGCTATGACCGGACGCGTCCGGTCGGATCAGGGCATGACGGACCACCACCTCATGGGCCAGGTCCCGGGAAAGAAGCCCCACCTGCAGGTGGCCACCCCAAGCACCGGGGTACTCCAAGCGAGCCATCCCCCCTTGGTCCAAGCCTCCTTCCGCCATTGCCTCTGGAGCCACTACCGAGGAGCCCTCTTCCCGGAAGGCCTCCGTCACCACCTGCAACCGGCCCATGCGCAAGGCCCCCTCACCGGCCCACCGGCTGACTCTGGCTCGGTGCCCCCCTCTCTCCTCGGAGGTGGATAGGCCCGCCACCCCCAGGGCCAACCGCGGCCCGTCCGGGATGCGCAGCGGGCTCTCCACGGTCGGATAGGCACCCAGGGGGGTCCATACCAGGCGACCCGCCACCATGGACCGCCCCGGCACACCAGGACCCCCGCCGATCCCCCGGGCCTCGAAGCGACCCAGGGCGAACGTCACATGGTCGTCCATGGCTACCCCGTGGAGCTTCACCCCAACCCGACGGGCCGGAGTGAAGCGGCCATCCGCGACAGACCGATCCACCAGGGAGAGGGCTCCGGAGGAGTTCAGTTGCTGACGTCCGAAGGGGACCTTTCCCTGCCCGAGCCAGAGGTGAACGGGTCCGGCCAGGTGGGTTGATACCTGGGCATCCAGGAGTTGGAGCTCGTCACCGGCGAGTTCGGCCTGGAGGGTATAGCCGAACCGGTTGGCGGCAAGGCCACGGGCCCAGATCCGCCCCCGGCGCACTCGCGTGGTGTGGTGGTTGTCGGGGTGTTCCCAGCTATGCTGGAGTTGAAGGCGGGCGCCGATTCCGGCGAGCCAGGCCGGCTGGGGTGGCTCGGACGCCGCCACCTCCTGGGCGGCGAGCGAGGAGGCCGGCCCCAGAGACGGGCCAAGGGGCCCGACGCACAGGGCCAGGAGGATGACGGTAAGAAGCGCCGGAAGGCGGTCCCGAACTGTCTTCGCCTTCAGGGTGGCCGCCAAGCGGAGGCGGTGACGGGTCAAGGAAATGCCATCCCCGCCCCTGGTCGTAGTCCACCGGCCTTCGCCCATACCCCTTCCCGCCCCCCGCCAAAGTTTCGGTTTCGGTCGCTAGTGTAACGAAACAGAAACTGTAATGTGACGATGGGGTCACATAAGCGCTATAGGGGAGGGGCTCATCCATGAACCGAGATAGGGCTCGGCTTGTCATCATGGCCCAGGGGATTCTGGGTGGGAGGGCCCGACAGGTCTAAGTGGGATGGTAAAGTGGATGGTGGTGCCCTGGCCCAGTTCGCTCTCGGCGCTCACCGAGCCTCCGTGGCGTTCCACCAGATGCCGAACGATGGCCAGCCCCAGGCCGGTACCCCCGTCGTCCCGGGAGCGGGAGGGGTCGGCACGGTAGAAGCGCTCGAAGATCCGCGAGAGGTGCGACTCGGCAATCCCGGATCCGGTGTCGGATATCGAAACACGGGCCCCGCCGCCGTCCCGAGCATCCCCGGCGGTGGCAATGCGGACCTGGATGCGGCCACCGTCCGGGGTGTACCGGAGAGCATTGGAGAAGAGGTTCGTATAGACCTGCAGAAGAGCACCCCGATCTGCCTCGACATTCACTGCTTCGGGGTCGGCGGACACCTGGAACGCCACCTGCCTGATTCCGTCGGAGCCGGTGACGGCCGCCCACGTCTCCCGCGCCAATTCATCCAAAGAGACCGGCTCAGGGTTCAAGCGCCAGCCCCCGGATTCGATCCGGGAAAGATCCAGTAGATCCTCCAGGATCGCCTGAAGGCGCTCCGCATTGGCGTGGAGGCGCTCGGTGAATCGTCGACGCAGAGGATCCGGGAGATCGTCGTCCAGGAGGGTCTCCGCATGGCCCCGAATGACGGTCAGCGGCGTCTTCAACTCGTGGGAGGCGTTGGCCACGAAATCCCGCCGCACCCCTTCCAGACGCCGGAGCTCGGTGGTGTCCAGAAAAACGAGGACGGCACCGCCCCGGGGGAGAGGACGGGCGGTGGCCAGGAGGTATCGGTCCCCGTACCGAAGTTCGGTGGTGTCCACCTCCTCTCCGCTCAGTGCCCGCTCCACCAGTTCGAGAAACCCCTTCCTCCTGGCCACCTCCTGAGGGCCCAGTCCCCGGGGGTCCTGGCTGAGCCCGAAGATGGCCCGGGCAGCAGGATTCGCGCGGCGGACCGTACCCTTCCGGTCCAGTGCCAACACCCCCTCCGCCATAGAGTCGATGAGGGCCCGCATCTCTTCCCGCTCGGCTTCTAGCTGACCCAGACGGCGCTCCAACTGGCCCGCCAAGCGGTCCAACGCCGTCCCTAGATCACCCAGTTCGTCGGATCGGCCCAGACCGACGCGGGCAGACAGGTCCCCGTCGGCCATCCGGGCCGCCCCGGCCCGCATCCACCGGAGTGGACGCGTGACGGCGAGGCTGAAGGCCAGCGAAAAGAGGGCGGCCAGTACCAGGGCGACTCCGCCCACCCCGAGGATCTGGCGGCGCACCCCGGCTACCGACCGATCGATGGCGCTGGTGCTCATGGCGAAACGCAGAGTGCGCCCGTCGGAGAGCACCCGGGCGGCGTAGATCAGATCAGCATCGACGGAGGTGCTGTACCGGACGGAAACCCCCTCCCCCAGCCGGCGGGCATCCATCACTTCCGGGCGCCGGGAGTGATCATCCATGAGCGAAACCAGCTCCGGTTCCACCCCTGAATCACCCACTACCGTCCCGTCGGCCTCCATGAGGGTGACGCGGTGCCCGATGAGGGATGCAATCCGCCGGGCCAGGGGGTCGGGAGCCACCTCCGGGAATCGCTCGGCCAGCTCCGCGCCAAGAGCCAACTCCCGCCTCAGGTCATCCTTGGCCTGCTCCAGGAGAGGTTCCCGGAGGGTGATGTCCACGCCGAGGCTGAGGGCCAGTATCACCACCGCTACCAGGGTGCTGAAGCTCAAGAAGAGCTTGTGGTGGACCCGGAGCTTCACAGGGTCACCCTTCGAAGTCCGAGCGCCAGCGGTATCCGAAGCCCCGGACCGTCTCGATCCCCTGGGCCGCCATACCCAGCTTGCCCCTGAGACGCTGGATGTGCATATCCACCGTTCGAGGAGTCACCTCCTCCGCCTCGTCCCAGACCGAATCCAGGAGCTGGACGCGACTCTGGACCCGCCCGCGACGCTCCATGAGCACTCGGAGGAGGCGAAACTCGGTGGGGGTCAGCTGCACCGGTGTCCCGGCCACCTCCACCTGGGCGGCCCCAAGGTCCATCAGGACCGCACCGTCGCGGAGAAGCTTTCTTCCGGTCCCTGAAGGGGGATCTCCCTCCGACGGCACACGGCGCAGGATGGCCTCCACCCGGAGAACGAGTTCCTCCGGTGAGAACGGCTTGGTGACGTAGTCGTCGGCGCCGGCGCGAAGTCCTTCTACCCGCTCCCGTTCCTCTTCCCTGGCGGTGAGAATGAGGACGGGAAGGTCGTGGAGTTCAGGATCGGCCCGAAGTCTGGAGAGGAATTCGAGCCCCGGCAACTCTGGGAGCATCAGGTCCAGGATCACGAGGGCGGGGCGATGACTCTGGATGGCCGAAAGGGCTTCGAGGCCCCCGGCGACGGTGCGCACCCGGTGCGAGGCCCGGGTCAGATGATACGCCAGGAGCGCGGAGATGTCCGGCTCATCTTCCACCACCAGGATGTGGTGCCCCATGGGATCAATCCTCCGCCGCAAGGTTCCACTGGGTATTGATCATACCCCTCCCCGCCTGATTTGGACCCGCAGAGCCGGGGCCACAAAGAACGGCCCCACGCGCCGGCGAGGCTGAGGCAGAGCTCGGATAAGAGGCGGCTCGGGTCATCCCGCGGCCACGCCCAGAACCCAGGTGGCGATGGAGAAATAGATCAGCACCCCGGCGATGTCCGCCAGGGAGGTGATGAGCGGCGCCGAGGCCGTCGCCGGATCCAGCCCAAAACGGGTCAGGACAAAGGGGAGAAGCGTGCCGATAAGGCTCCCCACCAGGACCACGCAGACCATGGTGATGGACACCACGACCAGGACCTCCGGCGCCCGAATGGCGGCGATGGCCGCGACCCCAAGAGCCATGGTTAGGCCCAGAGCCAGCGCCACGGCCACCTCCTTCGCGAGAAGCCGCATCCAGTCCCGGGCCCTGACGTCACCGGTGGCCAGCGCCCGAACCATGAGAGTGGCCGCCTGGGAGCCGGCGTTGCCCCCCGAGTCGATGAGGAGGGGAAGGAAGAAGGCCAGGGAAAGGGTCGCCGCCAGGGTGTCCTCGAAGAACTGGATCCCGGCGCCGGAGAAGATGTTCATGAAAACCAGGACCAGGAGCCAACCCACCCGTGCCCGCCAGAGGAGAGCGATCCCCGCCTCCTTCAACCCCACCTTCATGAGGCCGATGGGAGCCATCTTGTGAAAGTCCTCGGTGACCTCCTCCTCGGCCACATCCATCACGTCGTCGTAGGTGACGATCCCCAGCATGTGACCCGCATCGTCCACCACGGGAAGAACCGATAGGTCATACCGGGACATGGCAGTGACTGCGGCTTCCCGGTCGTCAGTCGCATTTAGCTGGATGACGGGTCCCCGGACCAGATCCCGGATGGGCGTCTCGGGGTCAGACATGAGGAGGCGGCGGAGCGCCAGGACGTCCAAGAGCTTGCCCGTCCCGTCCACGATGTACACGGTATTGACCGTCTCATACTCGGTCCCCCGGCGCCGAATGTGCTCCAGGGACCGTCCCACCGTCCAGTCCGGCCGGATCATGAAGTAGTCCGGGGTCATGAGCCGCCCCACACTCTCCTCCGGGTACCCCAGGAGTTGCCGGGCCTCATCCAGTTCCCCGGGAGGGAGAATGTTCAGGAGACGCTGTACCACAGGCCCGGGGAGCTCGGTGAGGATCCGGGTTCTATCGTCGGGATCCATATCCGCCAGAACCCCCCGCATCTCCTCGTCCGTCAACTCCTGAAGAAGCTCTTCACGGAGAGTCCGGGAGAGGTGGGAGAACACCTCCCTCGCCTGTTCTTTGGCCATGGAACGGAAGAAGAGGACCCGTTCCGTCCCCTCGATCTCCGAAAGCACGTCGGCGAGTTCGGCGGGGGGCGAATCCCGTGAGACGCGCCGGATCTCATCCCACTGCTGATGCTCTACCAGCCCGGCGATCTCGTCCTTCAGCTTATCTTGACTCATGCCTCGCTATCCTCCCGCGCCGGAGCTTGGCGCAGGATGTGGGACACCGGTGGAGTGCACCGTGTCGTTACGGACCATACCAACTCAGAACCACTCGTACCGGTACGGAACGCACCGGGAGACGGAGCCGCTGAATGTTGGATACGGTCGTTGATCTGGTACGGGAGACGGCAGGAGGCGGAGGAGGGTGGCGGGATCGACCCTCCGGGCGCTCGCACTCGGCCGAGACGGAGTCGGGCCGGAGTCAGGCGAAGAGTCGACCTTGAACCAGCTCCGGGCCGGGGGCCGGAGCACCTGGCCCCGCCCCCCACCGACGTCGCGATTCTGGGTCGTTCATCTAGGTTCGTTTGACGGCAAGAAGGAAAGGCGGCTCTTCGCTCAAACCCTATAGCGCGCCTGCCGGGAAAATACCGAGGCCTACCGGGGAAGCAAGGCCGGCGCCGTAACGCCCCGGCAACGCACCGTCACATCGTCGGTGGATCGACGCCCAGTGAGCGAGCCCGGGTCAAGCCCTGCCTTGGTGAACATACGGCATCCACCCGCTGGTCCAGGGGCTCGGTGGGGATCTGTTCCAGGCGTTGGATATCCAGACAGATGCCGATCACCGAAGGCGGTGAGGCAGAGGCGCGGACTTTCTGCAGCATCCGATCATAATATCCCCCGCCCTGTCCCAGGCGTGCCCCGTGGGAATCAAAGGCAAGTCCGGGAGCCAGGATCAGGTCGGCATCCTCCAAGGGGACCACCGGCAGCGCCGAAGTGGGTGTGTGGATCCCCAAGCGATCCCGCTCCAGCGCTGACACGGGCTCCCCGCCCTTCATCTGATGGAATACCAGCTCTCCGGCGGAAATCCTCGGAAGAAGGCGCCGAACCCTCCGTGTACGAAGAAGCTCGTCCAAGGGTTCGGTTGAGATTTCGTGGGGTAGGCTGGCGAAGTAGGCGACGGTAGGGGGATCCTGGGAAAGGCCCGAGATCTGGTCGAGCAGGGGCGTCACATGCTCGACGATCTTCCTGCCGGCTTCCAGGAACTCGCCGGGCTCTAGCGCTCTCAGCCTCGCTCGAATCACCTGGCGCAGGCGACGCTTCTCCTCGGCGCACTCCACGACTCACCCTCCTGGGAGGCGGGCAGGGAGAACCCCGGCCGGCCGACGACACGAATAAAAAAGAGGCACTGCTGCGGCAGATGCGCGGCAGTGCCCGGGGGGTCTCACTCACTCGGAGCCAGCGGAGGCGGAGGGACTCGAACCCCCAAGGGCGATGAAGCCCGCCGCATTTCGAGTGCGGTGCCTTACCAATTAGGACTACGCCT
>SL_3KL_010_SEDDRAFT_10000251_pt1 | contig 40556 bp, 34 predicted proteins | sample SodLakKL_010_SED_2_FD_10381 | JGI IMG/M metagenome (IMG submission 10381) | reverse complement strand
GACCTTATCCTCGATACAAAATCAAACAGGTCCGTTTTTAAATATGCACGATCCCTCAAAAAAAACGGGACGTATGTCACCGTTGGCGGATCGATGTTCAGGCTGTTCGAAGTATTTCTGTTAGGATCGCTGATATCACTTTTTTCCGGTAAAAAGCTGAGTGTACTCATTCATAAGCCAAATAAAGGTTTAGACGAGATTTCCGAACTTGTGGAAAAGGGACAAATAAGCCCACTTATTGATGGCCCCTATGGATTTGATAAAATCCCTGAGTTGATTCAAACTCTCGGTGAGGGCAGGCATTTGGGAAAGATTGTAGTTGAAATTAAAAAATAACGTCGCACAACATAAACCGCCCTATAACCAGCGCTTCAACCCGGACCCCGTCTTCTAAGTCGTTATTTTAATATTTATTTGTTAAAAAGGTTTGAGCTGGTGGATTCCGGCTGGCCATTTGATGTGGTTGTCGAGGGATCAGCAGCGCTCGGGCGGCTTACCCTCTGCTTTTCAGGATATTCTCTTTTTCGCCTTATCCATCATAGCCAGAATCACCGGAAAAGCCAAAAATATCGGCCCAAAACCACAATAGAACCTGTTTTGGAGCATTTTTTTTCATACAAAAATTTGTTCTTCTATATGATTTATTACGCTCATAATCATAAAGCAGAAAGCAATTACAGCAGTTTTTCGGGTTATTTTTTTTGGCTTAACCCGTAATTGCTTCTGCTGTATTTTTTGCGATAATCAACCGGGGAAAGTCCGGTCACTTTTTTGAATACAGACCGAAATGATTTTGTATCGGAATATCCTACTTCATACATCACTTCATTCACATTTTTACGTGATGTTTCGAGCTCTTGTTTGGCCGCTTCCACTTTTACCCGTTGCATATATTCAACCACTGTGTTGGACGTTGCTTTTTTGAATCTTCGTTCCAGGCTTCGCCTGCTCAATGCAAGTTCAGTAGCAAGTTCTTCCACCGTAATTTTTTCAGGATAATTCTGTTCTATGATTTGCTGGGCTTCTATTATCAGATCATCCCCATGATCTTTTTGTCCTTCAAAAATTATAAATGGTGACTGGCTATCACGATCTATATCAATCATAAATACTTTGGATGCAACGATCGCAACATCCCGGCCAGCATGTTTTTCAATCAAATAAAGCAAAAGATTGAGGTATGAATAGGCTCCGCCACTTGTGTAGATCCCATCTTCTGCAGTCATAATTTTGTCATCCACAAGATTTACATCCGGGAATGTGCTTCTGAAATTTGCTGCATGTGCCCAATGTGTAGAGCATACCCTGCCATTCAGCAGGCCGGTTGACGCCAGCAGATAAGCACCAACACAAAGGCTGACGACCTCTGCCCCATTCTTGTACTGCTCAAGTATCCAGGGAATGAAATCTCGGTTTCGCTCCAATGCATCCGGCCACCGGGTATGAATTGCCGGGATAATAATCATGTCCGTTTTTTCAATTTCACTGAGCAGATAGTCGGGATCCACTGTAAACAGGCCGATATCCTGACGTGTCTTGTGGGTTAATCCCACCAGGTTTACATCAAAAACGGGTTTTCTCCCAAACTCCGCAGATATACCATTAACCTGATTCAGAATCTGATGAGTTCCTGCAATGTTAACCAGGCTGGTGTGTCCCTTCGGAATAAGAATTGATACATGTTTCATGATAAAAATCTATCAAAACAAGGTGTCGCAATCAACCCGCTGGTTTGGCGTATTTACCCCCTTTACTATTTCATCTGATCGGTTAATTTTAGTGTAACATTCTGATAATCTTATTGATACGAATACAATTCAACCAATGGAAAAACAATATAAACCAACCGGATATAATTCAGTATCTCCATATTTCATTGTAAAGGATGCCCAAAAGTTTATCAGGCTGATCCAAAACATCTTTAATGCCACCGAACTGCGCCGGTTCGAGTTGCCGGACGGATCGATCATGCATGCTGAATTTCGAATTGATGATTCGGTAATCATGCTTGGAGAAGCTTCAGAGTCCTATCCTCCAGTCCCGGTTGTGATGCATGTATATGTGCCGGATGTGGATGAAACCTTTCAAAAGGCAGTGGATGCCGGGTGTGAGATCGTAGAAAAGCCGAAAGTTCGGGATGGCGATCCCGACAGACGGGCAACATTCAAGGATTTTGCCGGTAATATGTGGTCGGCTGGCACACAAATTTAAACTTTCATCCTAACCATCTTTATGGTACACGTCTATAAAACAACGGTTCAAAGTACATCTGAAGCCGATTCAATCATTCAACTTATCCTAAACGAATTGCCATCCTGTGATATAAGTTTTGATCTGGAAGATTGCGATAATGTACTTCGCATAGAGTCTAATAATGGTGAATTTGATGAAAAAATCGTCAAACGCATTTTCGAACAAAATAAACACAAACTGGAAACACTGCCTGTCTGATCATCAGCCTTTTCATAATCCCATGAAGTTCAATGAAAATTGCAGATTCCTGCCTCTCTTTTAACTGATATACTGAATAAGCGTTCAATTTTTACAAATTATTATAAGGTAACATTCGTATCAAATACTTATACCCAAAAAAGTCGTCAGACCTTTTTTGGGTTAAAAAATTACGCTCTTTAAAAAAAATTTGATTTAAGTGAAATAAAAAAACTATATTCTACCAGTATGAAAGGTCATAATGGACATATCACAATTTGTTGTTGCCGCATGGACTGTATGTGTATGCATACATGAAAGGCGGGGGGACCACATAGTTGAAATGATATTTCATAGCCCTCCGATCTCGATCGAGGGCTTTTTTGTTTTAATGACCAGGTGTTCTTTAAATCATTGCTCTTATCGAGAAAGGCGGAGGGAACAGGCCCTTTGATGCCTTAGCAACCGCCCCGACTTATTTTTCGGGGGACAGGTGCTAAATCCTGCCCCGTTTGTAATTGGGGAAAGATGAGCATGAAGTGGTATTTTTCAGATTTGAAAAGCCTCTTTTGAATTCTTTCTCCAGACAGCAAGCGAGAATTCAAAAGAGGTTTTTTTGTTTTCAGGCAGTGAACAAACGAATAAAATTAAAACCACATAAACGTTTTTGGATTTTGAAGTCAACATTTAACGGCTGGTACGAAAAGAAAATGCGAAAAACTCCGGAGTTGTCAGAAGAGACGGACCGGGTGGAATCATTTTTACCAACTATATCAACAATTGCAATTGTAGGTATTTCGCGAAACCGCCATCGTGACAGCCAGTATGTAGGCAGATATTTGCAAAATGCAGGATACAAAATTATTCCTGTTAATCCCGCAGCAGATGAAATTCTGGGTGAACAGGCTTATCCTGACCTCGCAAGCATTCCTTTTCCTGTTGATGTGGTTAATATTTTTCGTAGTCCGGACGATATTTCACAAGCAGTTGATGAGGCGCTTGCTGTTAAGCCGAAAGTTATTTGGCTCCAGCTCGGAACAGGCAAACATCCCGATCAGAAAACCAAAGTACATGAGAAGGGTGTGGAATTTGTTCAAAACAGATGCATAAAAGTGGATCATCAATTTCTAATCCGGCCCAATACAGAGAACCAATCCGGAAATGAATCAATACTTACTTGTGAAATTTCCTGGTGATATAAACATGGTGTCGTACTGATTTTTTTAAAAATAATAAAACTAAAAACTGATTAATAAAGAACATGAGCACAAACGGACAAGAACGCAATTTTAAATTTGAAACCCTGCAATTACATGCAGGTCAGGAACCAGACCCTACAACCGGATCTCGTGCAGTTCCAATATACCAGACAACCTCTTATCAATTTAAGGATACGGAACATGCGGCAACCCTTTTTGCCCTAAAAGAATTCGGAAATATTTATACCCGGATTATGAATCCGACGACCGATGTCTTTGAAAAGAGAATTGCTGCCCTGGAAGGCGGAGCTGCGGCACTGGCAACTGCATCCGGACAATCGGCACAATTCCTGTCAATCATTACTCTTGCCAAAGCCGGTGATAATATCGTATCGACACCATTTCTTTATGGAGGCACTTATAACCAATTCAAGGTTACGCTGCCAAGGCTTGGTATCGATGTCAATTTTGTTGAAGAGGATACTCCCGAGGCCTACGAAAAAGAGATTGATGAAAACACAAAAGCCATCTATGTTGAATCAATTGGTAACCCGAGAGGCAATGTGCCCGATTTTGAAAAGCTTGCTGAAATAGCAGACAAACACGGTATTGCTCTCTTAGTTGACAATACATTTGGTGCTGCCGGTGCCATTATTCAGCCAATTAAATATGGCGCCAATGTAGTAGTTCAATCGGCTACCAAATGGATTGGCGGGCACGGCAACAGCATTGGTGGTGTCATTGTGGATGCAGGTAACTTTAACTGGGGCAATGGGAACTATCCATTATTTACGGATCCTGCTCCCGGTTACCACGGACTCAATTTCTGGGATGTGTTTGGTGAAGATGGTCCATTTGGAAATATTGCATTTGCAATCAGGGCCCGGGTAGAAGGATTACGGGATGTCGGGCCTGCCCTCTCCCCTTTCAACAGTTTTCTGCTCCTCCAGGGCCTTGAAACGTTGTCACTGCGGATAGAACGCCATACCGAAAATGCTCAAAAACTTGCCGAATGGTTACAACAACAGGATTCAGTTTCATGGGTAAACTTTACCGGCCTGCCGGATCATGAATATCATGATCAAGCAAAAAAATATGTAAATGGAGGTAAGTTCGGGTCAGTTCTGACCTTCGGCGTGAAAGGTGGTTACGAACCGGCACGGTCTTTTATTGAAAATCTGGAACTTTCCAGTCACCTCGCGAATGTCGGTGATGCGAAAACACTGGTCATTCATCCGGCTTCAACCACACATCAGCAGCTCTCAGATGATGAGCAGCGCTCAAGCGGAGTAAAAGATGACCTTATCAGAGTATCTGTCGGTATCGAACATATCGATGATATCATTCAGGATTTCGAGGAGTCGTTTAAGCGAATTAAAGTATCTGCTTAAAAAACGGATCAATGAAAAACGAACCATCAAAAAAATCAACGATTACCCGGGACCGAAAAATGTTCCGGGTATTCGGTAATACTCAATTATCAAAAAATCACTCTAATTTAATATGAGCATAATTAATACACAGTTAAACAAATCAAACAGTGAACTTCAGTCCAAACTAATCTCACTTGTCGGAGACCTTCAGAAGGAACCCGAAAAAGCAAACCTGAAATTTGCTGCGAAATCAACACTGAAGAATGGGTTTAAAGCAGACGTCACTACAAGAGACTTCAAATTCGTCTCTGACGAACCCCACAGCCTTGGCGGAACGGATAAAGGGCCAAACCCGGTGGAATATGTACTTGGTGCACTCGCAGCCTGCCAGGAAATCGTTGTCAAAGCACATGCAACTGCTCTTGGCGTAAATGTTACTGAAGTACAGGTTGATGTAGAAGGTGATCTTGACCTGAATGGTTTATTAAATCTTACAAAGGCTCGTCCCGGTTTTAATCAGGTTACATTTAAAACAACGATTAAGACCGATGAAACCGACGAAGAGAAACGAAAACTGATTGAAGAGCTAACTCTGAACAATTGCCCGGTATTGGACACGATTCAAAATCCTGTTTCTGTCAATGCTGAAGTAACTTTTGATAATAATTAGGAACGGTTTATGATAAATCCGTGTAAAAAGTAAATTGATTTCCATTTTTAACGTATTTTGTGGCGATTTTTAAAATAACACAGGTTATAAGCTACAGACAGATTGAAACTTTATGAGTGGAAAATTAATCCAGACTAAACTCAGTAAACCATTTATAACTGAATCAGGGTATCAGTTCGATGAACCCGATGTTGCTTTTAAAACCTGGGGAAATCTCAATGATACCCGTGATAATGTTATACTCATCTGTCATGCACTGACCGGTAATGCAGAGGCAGATGATTGGTTTCCGGGTTTATTTGAAAAGAATGGACTGATCAATCCGGATGAGAATTTTGTCGTTTGTATTAATGTGCCTGGAAGCTGTTACGGTACTATCGGCCCGCAGTCCATCAACCCTAAGACCGGTAAACCATACCAGGCTTCATTTCCCGAAATTACCATCCGCGACATGGTTCAGTTTCAGCAGCAAGTGCTCGATGAACTTGAAATCAAAGGAGTTGAAACTGCTATTGGCGGATCGATGGGTGGCATGCAGGTTCTTGAGTTTGCGATTAAAGACCCCCGGATCCGTTCGGCAATTCCCATTGCCATGGGTAAATCCCATACACCATGGGCTATCGGGATCAGTCATACGCAAAGACAATCCATCAAAAACGACCCGAATTGGAATGAAGGCTTTTATGACAAGGACAATCCGCCTGACAAAGGGCTTGCAACTGCCCGGATGATCGCAATGATTACCTACCGGGCTCCTACGGATTACGAGAAAAAATTTGGCCGAAACCTTCAGCCGGACTCTGAAATCTACCAGGTCGAATCATACCTGAATTACCAGGGAAAAAAGCTCACGAAACGGTTTGATGCCAACAGCTACATGACGCTGACGAGAGCAATGGATAGTCACGATGTTGCCCGGGAACGAGCATCAGCAGAAGAAGTGCTCAGCAAGATTAAAATTCCGGTCCTGATTATTGGCATTAACAGTGACCTGTTATATCCGGTTGAAGAACAGAAAGAATTAAGTAAACTAATACCCGGTAGTATTTATGAAGAGATTCAATCTCCACATGGTCACGATGCTTTTTTGATTGAATTTGAACAACTCAACATTATCATAAAAAAATTTTTAGCAAAACAACGAGCTGAGGCTATTTAAATAATGTCATCTTCAAGGGCACTAAAATTGAAAAGAATTCCCGGTGGAAAAAATTACATTAAACCGGCCACTGCAAACATCTTTATCGCAGGTGTAGGTGCTGTCGGTGGAACATTAATTAAACAGTTTAACAAGCTGGACCATCTCAAATACGATCTGAAAGTAATCGGCTTCTGCAATAGCACCAAGGTTAAATGGCGTGATGGTAAAATTTCTGCAGACGAACTTTATGGCGGAAAACCTAAACAATGGGACGATATTATCGCGAAGCTCCAAAGTTTCCAGGGTGAAAGTACTCCAGTCATTTTTGTTGATGCAACCGGCAGTCCGGAAGTCGCCAATCTCTATCTTGAATTACTTGAGAACGGAATTCATGTTGTGACACCAAGTAAACTCGCAAATACGACAGATCAGTCCTACTACAACTCCCTGAAACGGGCTTCAGACATTAACAATGTTCGATACTATTACGAGACTACAGTTGGTGCGGGCTTGCCTGTAATCCAGACTTTAAGAAATCTAATTGAATCAGGTGATCGAGTTATTGAAGTGAGTGGTGTCTTGTCAGGTACCATGACTTATCTCTTTCAGGAGCTGGAAAAAGGTGTGAAATTCAGCAAGGCTGTTGTAAAAGCGCGATCACTTGGTTATGCAGAACCGGATCCGAGGGATGACCTGTCCGGAGAAGATGTAGCACGCAAATTTTTGATCATTGCCAGAACCTGCGGCCTTGAAATTGAACGTCAGGATATTGAGGTAGAAACTCTGATTCCAGACCAGTTGAAGAATGTTGACCCGAATTCATTTTTGTCTCACTTTGCCGATTACGATCAGGAATGGCAGGATCGTATAAACTCAGAACTCAAGTCTGGCAGGACATTGCGATATACGGGTACTTTTAAAGACAACAAAATCGTTATTGGTATTGAATCGGTTCAGAAAGAATCCAATCTCGGGCGACTTTTCGGAACCAATAATCTGATCCAGATTAAAACCGAACGTTATTTTGACCAACCCCTGGTAATCCAGGGTCCCGGTGCGGGAAAAGAAGTAACTGCAGCTGGTGTTCTTGCTGATATTCAGAAGGTGATGAGGAGTTAGTCACATTTAGTGATCAAATTGGCCAAACGCAGGCGACAGATCTTGTTTTCAATCATTTTAACCTAAAAAAATCGTTTGATCTTTTTAGCCCAACTGGCAAAATCGTCATTGTCCCAATGACAATTTTGGGTTAATCGGCCTTGAATTTGCTGTCAGATTTAGGGAGGCTCCCGTATTAGTGAAAATAACTTCTGACTGAATTTTCTTTACCCTGAAAATGAAACAAGTTTCAACAATATTACTTATTAGCCTCTTTCTTACCGGGATTTCCTGCAGTGAAAGTAAAGATGATCATTTCAACCAGGATGCGTGGATTCAGGAAGTAAACAACTGGCATAAGGACAGAATAGACCGGCTAAAGGAAAATGACAGTTGGCTGACACTTGCAGGTTTTTTCTGGCTTGATGAAGGTGATAACACTTTTGGTTCAGCTTCTGAAAACGACCTTGTCTTTCAATACCCGGAAGCTCCGGGCCGGATTGGCACGTTTCATGTTGACAGCAGGGAAATACATGTGACCATTGAACCCGGATTGGAAATCCCGATCGATGGTGAAGTTCGTTACGAAGCACTGATCTACAGTGAATTAACGGAAGATTCATCTGTCATGGAGTGGAGTTCCCTTAACTGGTATGTTATTAAACGAAGTGATGGTTATGCGATAAGGTTAAGAGACCGGGAGCACCCCCTCCTTTCTGAATTTTCAGGAATCGACCGATTCCCGGTAAATCCCGATTTCAGAGTTAAAGCCGAATTCAAACCCTTCGATACTCCCCGCCGAATTACTGTCCCCAATTACATTGGAGATCCTACACAGGAAACTGTATTGGGCATACTTGAATTTAACGTTGGTAATACAACGTATCAATTGCACCCCCTGGCAGATAGCCTGGATGAACGATTCTTTATCATATTTGCCGATCAGACGAACGGAAATGAAACTTACAGTGCAGGCAGGTTTGTGTACACCGATCCGCCAAATGAACACAACATCGTATATATCGATTTCAACAAATCGTACAATCCGCCCTGTGTGTTTTCTGAATTTGCTACATGTCCTCTTCCCCCGCCTGAAAACAGACTTCCTATTGCTATTGAAGCAGGTGAATATATTTTTGAACTATGAACATCATACCGGGTATATGATGGATCTTATCTCCACACTGTCCTTAAATTATCATGCCAATCCCGGGAAAGATAAACCATTATCTATTAACGCCTCCATACTTCTCCCACTTTGCCCCACATCTGAAGTGATGAAACCGCGCACAACGAAAAGTATCCAGACAGGCTTTCTGACTGTAATTTTGTCTTCTTTTTGCTAAATAAGCTGTATTACACCAAAAACTTTTCCACATTTCACATATATAAAATATGTGTAATTTGTATTCTGATTTTTAAAAAAGCTCTATTTTTAAACTGAAATGCATTTTCATAACAATAATCATTTATGTGCAGAATAAAATTTGACTTCCGGTTACGTTTTTTCTTGACATAATATACAGGTTTGGGGTACATTGTGGAGTGAAGTGGGAGAAAGTGGGTCATTTTTCACTTGCCTGCTTCAGCAATCCGAGAGCAATAGCAATCAAAAAACGTTAACGTAACCTGAACCACCTGTGCCAAGCTTCAAAGGGGAATATGAACACAGTGTTGATGCAAAAGGCCGAGTCTCTTTTCCGGCCAAGTTGCGTAAAGCATTGAGCCCTGACGCACAGGAAAATTTCACATTACTCAGGGGCCTGGAACCCTGCCTTTATCTTTACCCCAGGGATGAGTGGGAAATGGTTGAGAAGAAGCTCTCGGGAATCAACAGTTTTACAAAGGAAGGACGGACAGTCAAACGGAATTTCCTCCGTTTTGCGGAAGATCTTGCCCTCGATAAACAGAATCGCATCCCCCTGCCCTCTCACCTGATGGAATGGGCCGGAATCAATGGCACCGCTATATTTATTGGAAGTGGTGAACGAATTGAAATCTGGTCGCCTGAGAAACTTGAAGAAGTCGATTCAAATCTCAGTTTTGAATCTTATCAGGATCTGTTTGAACAGGTGATGGGTGATCAAAACCAGGAGGAGGCGAATGATTACTGAAATGACTAAATACCATACTCATATCCCGGTATTACTCAGGCGTTCAGTTAATCTTCTGATTACAGATACCGATGGAATTTACGTGGATGCAACACTCGGTGGCGGCGGGCATTCCCTTGAAATACTTGACAGGCTTGATGCAAACGGCAGCCTTTATGGTATCGACCAGGACACCGAAGCACTCGAAGCAGCCAAAGTCAAGATTGATAATGACCCGCGTTTTCATGCCATTCATGGCAACTTTGGCTATATAATGACCCTGCTTCCTCCGAAGGTTCACGGTAATGTCAATGGAATTTTATTTGACCTGGGTGTTTCAACTCACCAGATTTCTGATCCCGGCAGAGGGTTCAGTTTTCAGCACGACGGCCCTCTGGATATGCGAATGAGCAGTTTGAGCGGTGTTTCTGCATGGCAGGTCGTCAACGATTATCCCTATGAAAAACTGAGAGATATCATTTTCCATTATGGTGAGGAACGAATGAGCCGGCAAATAGCCAGCAGAATCATTCAGAATCGTCCGGTCGAAACGACCGGTGAACTTCGAGATATTATCAAAGAAGTTGCCTATCCGCCCCAGGCAATAAAAACACTTGCCAGGGTCTTCCAGGCCATACGGATCGAAGTTAACCGGGAACTTGATATGTTGAAATCGGCACTTCAGGAAAGCCTGGAGATATTAAAACCCGGTGGCAGAATTGTGGTTATCTCTTATCACTCCCTTGAAGATCGAATTGTAAAGACTTTTTTCAGAAGTGGTAATCATGACGGCTACATTGAGAAAGATTTCTATGGCAATGAAATCAAACCGATTGAACCGGTTATTAAAAAAGTGATTGTACCTACTGATGAAGAAATTAAAAGTAACCCTGCTGCCCGAAGTGCGAAACTGCGTGTCGCCCAAAAAATTAAGCAGGAGGTTTGATGATGTTTATGCAATCAACACTCACCGGATCAAAAACCAAACCGAACAAGCGAAAATCTGTCGGTAAAAAGAAATTATTCAGAGATTATAAACCGTCCGGAAAAAACGGTTTTAAAGGTTCTATTACAGACGGCCATCTACCCCATGGCAAACGAAAGACAGAGGCTAAAGGCAACATTAATCTTCCGTCTATTACCCCGTGGAAGGTTATTCTCACAAGTTCCTTGATCGGGATTTGTGGGATTCTCTATATCACACACGTTTTCAATACCCAGCAACTTCTACAGGAAGTGCAGCAACTTGAAAACGAGTATAATCAGGTAAACCGCGTACACGCCGAAAGGCGCCTCGCATACGATCGCATGGTAGGTCCGAAAGAGATCTACCAGCGCGCTCGTGAACAGGGATTTATTAATGCCGGCCCTGCGGATCAAATAATCATACTGAAAAAGTGAGTCAGCCAAGTGAACGAACGTACAGCCATATTGAGCAGACTGTTCGTTGTCCTCGGACTGATCCTGCTGCTCCCAACTGCTATTATCATTCAACTTATCCGCATCAACGTCATAGAAGGCGAAAACCTGCGTGAGTTATGGAATAACCAAACAATCCATTACATCAATATACCTGCCCAAAGAGGATCTATTTTTGATGCCAATGGAAGCCAGCTCGCAACGAATTCCGTTGACTATAAAATTGCTGTAGATCCGCGAGCTCCCGGAGCTACCAGCGAGAACTTTCAGAGAATCAGTAATATTCTGAGCAATTATACGGGTAAAACAGCCGGTTCTTATATGAACCGCATTCGAAGTGCTCCATCCGGTTCACGATACATCGTACTTGAAAGGAGTATTGATGTAAATGCTTATGAAGAAATAATGGAACTTGGAGCCCGCGGAGTAATCCTGGAAGAAGAGTACAGGAGAAGTTACAGCTTTGGCTCACTTGGTTCGCATACCCTTGGTTTTGTCAACCACAATATTGATGGAATGAGTGGTCTTGAAAGCAGCTATAATGAGATTCTAAAGGGAGAAGACGGCCTCCAACAGGTTCGCCGAGACAGAAATAACCGGATTTTTGCTTACGTCGGCGCTCCAAGAAAAATGCCGATTCAGGGTTATTCACTGCACACGACCATCGATTCCTACATTCAGGCAATACTCGAGGAAGAACTTCAGCAGGGAGTGGAACGAACCATGTCTAATTATGGGACTGCGATTGTAATGAACCCTAAGACCGGAGCTATCCGGGCGATGGCTAATTATCCTGACTATAATCCCAATTCACCGGCATCATCTGAACATGAAAACAGGCGTAATTATGCCATTTCTGATATGGTTGAACCCGGATCAACCTTTAAACTTGTAACTGCAATCGCTGCCGTTGAACAGGGAGCCGTAGATTTTAATGAGTTATTTGAAACACCTGAAAATGGTGAAGTTCAGATTCACGGGCAAACCATGCGTGATCATGATCCTCTTGGAACACTTGACTTCACCCAGGCTGTAGCAAAATCATCCAACATTGCCATTTCGGAAATCGCAATGCGCTTGTCACCTGAAATCTTTTACCAGTATGCCCGGAACCTTGGATTCGGTTCTCCCACTTCTATCGATTTACCAAATGAAGTTTCCGGCCGGCTTCAGCGGCCTTATGAATGGAGTCGCGTAACCCTGCCCTGGATGTCTATTGGATACGAAGTTCAGGCTACTCCCCTTCAATTACTTCAGGCATATGCAGCATTTGCGAATGACGGTCAAATGATGCGCCCGTATGTCGTTGAACGCATTACCAATGAATTTGGAGAAACGATAAAAATGAATCGGCCTTCCAAAGTTCGGCAAATTGCAAAAAAAGAAACGATTGAGAAGCTGATGCCGGTCTTCCGGGAAGTTGTCAGCGATTCAGGAACTGCAAGCTGGGCTTCTGTAGAAGGCCTGGATATAGCCGGAAAAACAGGCACTGCACAGAAAGTAGTCGATGGCAGATATCAAAATACCTACAGAGCTTCCTTTGCAGGGTTCTTTCCCGCTAACGACCCAAAATATGCAATAATCGTCATGCTCGACGAACCGAGAACCAGCTTCTATGGCGGTTTTACAGCAGGCACCATTTTTCAACAAACAGCAAAGCGAATTGCCGGATTGGATAATGACATCCGTCGATCCATCCCCACCCGGCAGGAAGCAGAACAACATCTCCATTCGCTCGCCCCCTCGCTGGTTGGACTTGAAAGTGAAAAAGCATCGAAACTTTTATCCGGTTTGGGAATTGATTTCAGAACAAGTGGCCGTGGATCTTCCGTACTTGCACAAACTCCTACAGCCGGTGAAATCATTACACCCGGCCAGCGTATTAGCCTTGAACTTGGAGAAATGATCGATGAATCGGTTTCAGAAGAATATGCCAGAATTCCCAATCTGAGGGGAATGAATATGAGGCAGGCCGCAACGATTCTGCAAGGGCTGGGGCTCGATGTACAGTTGATTGGATCAGGAACGATTTATAATCAATTCCCGGACGAAGGTGAACTGATGCGCAAGGGCCGAACTGTAACTGTTCGGGGATTAATAAGAGAATTTCAACCTACAACTTCATTTACATCAGTATCAAATTGACTATTGAAGACCTCATAAAAATCTGTAAACCGGTTGATATCTCCGGTGATGAACCCTATGCCATCCGATCTCTTCAGCAAGATTCCAGGCAGGTGAAGGAAGATGATGTATTCATCGCTATCAGGGGTATGAATTCAGATGGGCATCAGTTTATTGAGGATGCTATTGCCAAAGGTGCTTCAGTCATCATATGTGAAGAACCATATTATACGGATGACAAAGGAGTTAGTATCATTGAAGTTGAGGAAACCAGGCCGCTTTTAGGAAAGTTGGCGCAGGCATTTCAGGGTAATCCTTCAAGGTCACTTACAAATATAGCTGTTACAGGCACGAATGGTAAAACTACGGTTGCTACCCTTGTCTGGCAGATATTGAATCATCTTGGCGAAGAAGTCGGATTACTTGGTACCGTTGCAAAAAATTATGGCGGCAAGGAAGAAAAAAGCCGGCTTACAACTGCTGACCCTGTTGAAATAGCATCCGACATGAAAAATATGCTGGATTCCGGTTGTACTGTGGTCTCCATGGAGGTTTCATCTCACGCCTTAGATCAGTTAAGAACATCCGGGATTGAATGGGACGTTGCTGCATTTACAAACCTGAGCCATGATCACCTCGATTACCATAAAAACATGGAAGGGTATGCAGCTGCTAAAAAAAGACTTTTTGACAGTTTGGAAAGCACTGCATGGGCAGTCATTAACTTTGATGACCCCTATGGTGAATCGATGATTGAGGATTGCAAGGCCAAAATCATTGATTTTTCATTTAAAAGGGATACATCGATCAAATGTAATCTTATTCGATCAGATCAGGCCGGATCACTTATTCAAATTGATGATATTGAAGTCAATACCCCTCTTGCCGGACTCTTTAATGCATATAATGTTACCGAAGCTTTTTTGATTTGTACTGCACTCGGTTATGATGCTGATGAAGTATCCAAAACACTGTCGGCTTGTTATGGAGCCCCGGGACGACTTGAAAAAGTCAACAAGCCGGAAGATAGCGGGATGCCTCTGGTATTTGTCGATTATGCTCACACCCCAAATGCACTTGAAAACGTTGCATCCACTCTAAATGAAATCAAACAGAGTGATCAGCCTTTCATTATCGTATTTGGCTGTGGTGGTGACAGGGATAAAGCCAAAAGGCCTGAAATGGCAGAAATTGCCGAGAAATATGCCGACAGAATCCTGGTTACATCAGACAATCCGCGATCAGAAGATCCTGAATCTATAATCAGAGATATCGAATCAGGTTTTTCCAGGAAAGCCAACTGGGAATCAGTTATATCCAGAAAAGAAGCGATTGAATCTGCAATCATGAATGCCCCTGAAAATGCTATTATTCTGATTGCGGGTAAAGGCCATGAGACCTACCAGGAAATCAACGGAGACAGACTTCCTTTTGATGACCGTGTAGTAGCCGGTGAAGCACTTGAGCTCCGCAAGTCAGGGAAAAAACCCGGGGAGGGCTAATCATGCTATACGCATTACTGGATTGGCTTCAGCAGCAATATCAACCACCCGGATTTGGTGCATTTGCCTATATCACCACCCGAACGGCACTTGCGGCAACCACTGCCCTCGTAATCAGCTTGCTGATAGGCCATCGCATTATCCGCTGGCTCGAAAAAATGCAGCTTAAAGAAGTTATCAGAGATGATATCGGCCTGGATCATCATAAAGAGAAAGCCCAAACACCAACAATGGGCGGAGTGATAATCCTGCTTGCTATACTGGTTCCGGCATTACTTTGGATGAGAATGGATAGTATTTATACCTGGCTGATCATACTTACTACCCTGTTTCTCGGAATTGTAGGCTTTACCGATGATTACATCAAAGTGGTAAAGCAGGATAAAAGCGGCCTGCACGGGAAATTTAAAATCATTGGACAGGTAACTGTAGGACTTATTCTTGGAGCATTTTTGTATTGGTGGCCTGCATTTTCAGAATTTAACACCCTGAGTACTGTACCATTTTTAAAGTATGTGAACATCGATTATGCCATAATTGGCGACACCTGGAGCTGGCTAATCTACATACCAATCGTGGTCTTTATCATTACAGGAGTAAGCAATGCAGTGAATTTGACCGATGGGCTTGATGGCCTTGCTACCGGAACTTCAGCAATTGCCGGAGTCATACTCGGAATCTTTGCCTATGTATCCGGACGAGTCGACTTTTCAGGCTTTTTGGATATTATGTATTTACCGGGAACCGGTGAACTGACAATATTTTGTGCTTCACTGGTAGGTGCCTGCCTCGGATTTCTCTGGTATAACTCCTATCCCGCAGAGGTATTTATGGGCGATACAGGTTCTCTTGCTCTCGGTGGTGCTATCGGAGCTATTGCTCTCATGATTCATAAAGAACTTCTATTGCCGATCATATGTGGAATATTTGTTGTTGAAACTTTATCTGTGATCATTCAGACATCTTGGTTCAAATATACGAAGCGAAAATATGGTGAAGGCCGCAGGGTGTTCCTTATGACACCCATTCATCACCATTTTGAAAAGAAAGGGTGGCCGGAAAGTAAAATCGTAGTGCGATTCTGGATCATCGCAATTTTACTTGGAATCATCAGCCTGTTAACTCTCAAGATCAGATGACAAACATCAGAGGCAAACATATCGCCGTCATCGGAGCTGCGAGAAGTGGCCTTGCTGCTGCCCGTATGCTCAAAAAATATGGTGCAGATGTGTATGTCAGTGATTCATCAGACATTCACACGGAAGTGAAATCTAAACTGATTTCTGAACATATTGCATTCGAAGAAAACCGGCATTCAAGCCGGGCAGAAAATGTGGAAATGGCCGTAATCAGCCCGGGTGTACCGGATAAAGCTCCGATCATAAAATATTATCAGCGAGAAGGGATACCTGTTTATTCGGAAATAGAAGCTGCAAGCTGGTTTAACAGAAGTCCGATTGTTGCTGTCACCGGAAGTAATGGAAAAACGACTGTTACAAGCTGGATGGCCCATATGTGGGAGACTGCCGGCAGATCATACCTGCTTGCAGGCAATATCGGACGAGCTTTCTCTGATATAATCGATGAAACACAGCCTGGCACCACAGTTATACTCGAGATAAGCAGTTTTCAGCTCGACCACATTCACTCTTTCAGGCCGGATATAAGTGTGATACTAAATATTACACCGGATCACCTTGACCGCTATGAATTCAGCTTTAATAACTATGCTGAGTCCAAATTGAGAATCCTGGAGAATCAGCAGGCAGAAGACATTTTTATATATAACCAGGATGATTCGTTCCTGGTTGAAAAGGTACAATCGGTGAGCTCCAGGGATATTCATCCGCGCTTCTACTCATTTTCCATCGAACATGAAGTAAATCAGGGTGCTTTCATTCGCAATGATCAAATCATCTTTAAAATTAATGACTCAGAGGAATTTCTTATGAACACAAGTGAAGTTGGCCTGCCCGGGCGGCATAATTTACATAACGGACTTGCAACAGCACTTGCAGCCCGACTATCTGAAATTAAAAGTGAATCGATCCGGGAAAGCCTGCAGACCTTTGAAGGAGTTGAACACAGGCTTGAACTGGTCAGAATTCTTAACGGTGTCAAATATATCAATGACAGCAAGGCTACCAATATTAATGCCGTCTGGTTTGCACTCGACAGTTTTAACGTTCCGATCGTCCTGATTTTGGGCGGAAGAGACAAAGGCAATGATTACAACGAGTTAAAAAGTCAGATCAGGGAAAAAGTACATACTTTAATTGCAATCGGTGAAGCCAGGGAGGCGATCCGAAAACAACTGAAGGATGTAGTTCCGAATTTTCACGATACGGAAACACTTGAAGATGCCGTCAGAATCGGCCACAAGAAGGCAAAGCGGGGTGAAATCGTACTTCTGAGCCCGGCCTGTTCATCATTCGATATGTTTGAAGATTATGAACACCGTGGTCAGGTATTTAAAATGGCCGTACAAAACCTCTAACTCAATACTCAATAAATAATACTCAATAAATAATTTGCTTTATACAACACCAAATAGCAAACTGAGCTCAATCATGGGCACCGGGCCTGAAGAGATTGACACAAGAAAGCAGGGAAGTGACAGGATTCTGCTTACCAGTGTTATCATGCTCATGATCTTTGGTATTCTGGCTGTTTACTCATCTATTGCATATTTCGCTGAAACCCGCGGGACCACAGCCGGCAAGCTCGTTACCGGACACATGATCAAACTGGGTATTGCATTTGTCGTGATGCTGATTGTTTCAAAAATCAATTATAGAAATGTAATACGATTTAGCCGGATTGCTGTTGTATTCAGCTGGCTGTTACTCATAGCTGTGATGATATATGGTGACCTTGTATTCGGAGCACGCCGTTCATTGACTATTGCCGGTTTTTCCTTTCAACCCTCATCAGTTGCAACCGTGGTGTTGTTAATTCATGTTGCCGTACTGTTGCATGAAAAACAGGAATATATCAAGGACTTCAAGCGGTCGTTTCTGCCTATTATGTTCTGGATTGTACCAACTTGTGCCTTAATCGGAATGGAAGATTTCAGTAGTGCTGCCCTGCTATTATCAATCTGTCTTACACTCATGTTTATCGGCAGAATCAGCATAAAACACCTCGGTACTCTTGTACTCATCGGACTCATTGGCGGTTCAGCATTGCTGAGTGCCTCTGCTGAACGGCAAAGCCGGGTCCAGCAATATGTGAATCAGGTTACAAATATCAACAGTACCCAGCTTGAACCAGGTGCCGGTTATCAGGCTCAGCAAGCATATATCGCTATTGCACAGGGCAAACTTTTCGGGGTGGGAATAGGAAAGAGTACCCAGCGCGATTTTCTCCCAGCTCCATATAACGATTTTATTTATTCCATTATAGCTGAAGAGTATGGTATTGCAGGTGCCGGTATGATCATTTTTCTGTATGTCATGATTCTGATAAGGGGAGTCGTTTTTATCGCACGGAATTCAGTCGATACCCTCGGGGTACTCTTGGCAACTGCTTGTACAATTACTATTGCCCTGTATGGATTTGTTAATGCCGGTGTTGCAAGCGGGCTGTTACCTGTAACCGGACTGCCGATGCCTTTTATCAGTTATGGTGGTACAAGTATGCTTTTTACAGCTTTGATGGTAGGGATTTTATTGAATATCTCGAAACATCAAAAAAACAATAAATCAACCTTTTATTACGGCTAATGATCGCTGTATCAACGGACATATCATCTACAGACACCCACACCGCTGCTGTGAGTGCACCTCGTGTACTCATAGCAGCCGGTGGAACGGGTGGGCATGTCTATCCAGGCATTGCTATAGCAGATGCCGTAAAAAATCTGCATCCGGATGCTGTACTCCTTTTTGTGGGAACAAAAAAACGCATGGAATGGACTTCCGTTCCAAAGGCAGGTTATGAGATTAAAAGTGTCTGGATTTCCGGTTTTCACCGGAGGCTGACACCACAGAATCTGCTGTTCCCGCTGAAATTGATGATCAGTCTGGTTCAGAGCTTTATCATACTGAAAACATACAGGCCTGATACTGTAGTATGTTGCGGTGGATTTGCTTCAGGCCCGGTTGGCTGGATGGCAGCAAAATTGGGAATTCCGCTCATTCTTCAGGAGCAGAACAGCTATCCCGGAGTAACAAACCGATTACTTGCCAAACACGCAGATGTAATATTTACGGCTTTTGAAGATGCTTCCAAACATTTTCCTCCTGAAAAAGTGATCCTGACAGGCAATCCTGTTCGATCCTCGATCAAAAAAATCGAAAGGGAAACCGCTNTAAGTGTATTTAATCTAAACAGTGAACAACCGGTGTTGCTGTTAATCGGCGGAAGCGGAGGTGCAAAATCTTTGAATAATGCTATGAAAAACAATCTCCACCGGCTGCATGATAAATTGGATACACAGATTATCTGGCAGTGTGGGAAAAAATATTATCCTGACCTGGCTGAAATTATTGATGAAAAAGATTTTCCGAACCTCAGGCTTATGGAGTATATCGATAACATGCCAGCAGCCTACGAAGCAGCAGACCTGGTTATCAGCAGGGCCGGTGCACTTTCATGCAGTGAATTGATGCTGACCGGGAAACCCTCAATTCTGGTTCCATCGCCCAATGTTGCAGGAGATCATCAGTCAAAAAATGCCGCTTCCATGGTTGATAAAGGTGCTGCAATATTATTAGAAGATGACGAAGCGGCTTCCAAACTTGGTGATGTGGTAGAGAAGGTTATATATGATCATGAACAACTGGAATCGATGAGCCGGAATGCCCTATCACTGGCAATGCCCGATGCTGCTTCTGTGATTGCAAAAGAAATTGAAATACGCAGTAAACAAAAAACATGAGTAATAAAATTCAGACACAGCCGGTTTTCGGACGAACCCGCCATATACATATGGTCGGGATAGGTGGTATCGGTATGAGTGGAATAGCCGAAATTCTACTTTTAAGAGGCTATACGGTCAGTGGATCTGATTCCAATAAAAGTGAAACAACTAAACACCTCCAGGAACTCGGGGCAACAGTTTTTTATGGCCATGATGAAAAACAGATTGAAGGTGCCGATGTTGTTGTATACACAAGTGCTGTGAAAGCCGACGAAAATGTTGAGACTAAAGCTGCCCTCGCTAAACGCATACCGGTAATCAAAAGAGCAGAAATGCTGGCTGAGCTGATGCGTATGAAATATGGTATCGGTGTTGCGGGAACTCATGGCAAAACAACCACAACCACACTGATCGGCCACGTAATTCAGGATGGCAGTTTTGACCCGACAATTATTGTTGGCGGGCGTGTTCACAGTTTCGATAAAACAAATGCAGTAGTCGGAAAAGGTGATATCATCGTTGTTGAGGCTGATGAATTCGACCGAACATTTTTAAGATTATCGCCATCCATGGCGGTCATCACAAATATTGAAGCAGAGCACCTCGATATTTATGAAGATCTTGAGGATGTCAAAGATGCTTTTATTGAGTTTGCCGGCAAGGTACCTTTTTACGGTGTAGTGGTCGTATGCCTTGATGATCCGGTAGTACGAAGCATTCTCCCTGAAATCGAACGACGTACTATCAGTTATGGATATACCCCGCAGGCAAAAGTCAGGGCTATCAATGTAGAAAGGGATGGATTCGACAGCAAATTTACCGTGTTATTCGAAGATGATATTCTTGGCCAGATCAAGCTGAAGGCACCCGGAGATCACAATGTGAAAAATGCTCTTGCTGCAGTTGCCACGGGATTGGAACTGGGAGTTCCGTTTAAAGAGATTAAAAGCGGACTGGAACGATATTCAGGAGTATTCAGAAGGTTCCAGTTAAAAATGGATGAGCAAAATATTTTGGTTATCGATGATTATGCCCACCACCCCACTGAAGTACAGGCAACACTTCAGGCAGCAAGAAGCGGATGGCCGGAACGCAGAATTGTAGCTGTATTTCAGCCGCACCTCTATTCCCGTACTCAAAAAATGTACCAGGAATTCGGATTGTCATTCTTTGATGCTGAAGTGCTGGTTGTGACTGATGTTTATCCTTCCCGTGAAAAACCGATTGAGGGTGTTACGGGAAAACTGGTCGCTGATACTGCCAAACAGTACGGGCACCGGGGAACTCATTACGTAAATGAAAAGGCTGAACTCCCGGCAAAGCTGAAAGAAATCGTTGAACCCGGTGATATTGTCATAACTATGGGCGCCGGTGATATTTATCGGTTTGGAGAACAATTTGTTGACCTGATCAAAAAGAAGTGACTCATTGAAGAAAAGAAACAGACATAAAAAACAACAAGGTTATAGCAATAAGTGGAATTTTTCACTGAAGAATCGATCTGCTTTGACCTGGATATCAGGTTCCCTGTTCGTTTGCGGCCTGGCTATTATGGCTGGTATCTACTGGGAAAAGAATGCAAGTGTTAATGAAGTACGGTTCGTCAACAACCACTTTACTGATGAACAGGATCTTTCATCAGTCATCGATGCACCAATTGGATTTCATCCTGACAGTGTTGATTACCGTGCGCTGATCCAGGCTGCAAGTTCGCTTCCATATGTGCAAAATGCCGGAATCCGGGTAGATGCCCGTGGGCGAATGATCATTGACATTCAGGAACGAGACCCGATAGCCATGCTGCTTGAGGACAGTAACCGGTTCTACTTCGACAAATACGGTGCAATAATGCCAATAATTCTTCAAAAAGCAGTCAATGTTCCACTGGTCCATAATACCGGTTTTCAAAAAGAAGACGGGTATCTATCGGGCAGCATATTTGAAACTGTCAGCGATTTTCTGGTTGCCGCCAGAAAAAATGAATTCGGATGGATAACAATCAGTGAAGTTGGATACAACCCGGAAGAAGGTGTGGTAGCGCTTAGTCATGAGAATGGAGTTAAACTGATTTTTGGTAATACAGGATTTGAAGAAAAATTAACCTATTGGAAAACTTTTTATTCAGAAGTGATTCGAAAAGAAGGGATTGATCAATTCTCTCTGATCGATCTCAGGTACAGAAATCAAATAGTGACCCGGTAATAAATAAAAATGATTTAGCAATGAAACGAACACAAAATTTCAGTCAGGTACTATTATGAGTGATAATGAACAAATCGTCGTTGGATTGGATATAGGATCAACAAAAGTATGTGCTGTAGTTGCCTCTATTGATGAACAGGAACAGGTTCATATCCTTGGTGTAGGGAAAGCACAAAGTGATGGACTGAACCGCGGTGTGGTTGTAAATATCGACAAGACAGTAAATGCAATCAGAACTGCCGTTGAGCAGGCAGAATTGGCTTCAGGCATAGAAGTTAATTCTGTGAACGTTGGTATTGCCGGTGATCATATCCGGAGTATCAGAAGTAAAGGTGTTATTACCATCAACAATAAGGATAAGGAAATCACGATCAGGGATGTTGAACGGCTGCTGGAAGATTGTCAGCGTATTATGTTACCGCCTGATCAGCAGATCATCCATGTGATACCGCAGGAATTTGTTGTTGACGGCCAGGACGGCATCAGTGACCCTGTTGGCATGAGTGGCATGCGTATGGAAGCTGAAGTGCATATTATCACCGGTCTGGTATCTGCGGCTAAAAATATTTACCGGTGTGTAGAACGAGCCGGCTACCAGGTTGCCGACATCATACTTGAACCCCTTGCTTCGTCCTATGCAGTACTGGATAAGGAAGAAAAAGAAGCCGGTGTTGTACTTGTTGATATCGGTGGCGGTACCACTGACCTGGCTGTTTTCCAGGATAACACGATCCGCCATACCGCAGTGATCGCCATTGCCGGCAAAAAAGTAACGGATGATATTCGTGTCGGTTTGAGTGTGCTCGATGACCAGGCTGAAAAGCTTAAACACAAACACGGTGAGTGTTTTGTTGATTTGATCGAAGATGATGAGACAATCACTGTGCCGGGAATAGCAGGCCGACCACCCAAAGAAATTACGAAAAGCATTCTTGCCAAAATCATACAAGCCAGAATGGAGGAGATTATGGAGATTGTTGCCATCGAGGTAAAACGAAGTGGCTATGCCGAAACACTAAGTGCCGGACTTGTGCTCACCGGTGGTGGCTCGCTGATCAAAAATGTCTGTCCGCTGGCAAATGAAGTACTTGGTATGGATGCTAAGATCGGACGTCCGCTTGGGCTGGCAGGAGGCCTGATCGATGAAGTAAACAGCCCGATCTATGCAACCGGTGTCGGGCTTGTCATCCACGCACTTGAAGCCGGTACCTCGGGAACTGAAGCGATGGTTCCCACTTCATCGAAAGGGTCCGGCGTGGAGAAAGTTATGAATCAAATCACAGACAGGATGAAAAGCTGGTTCAAAGAATTATAAACCCAAGACAGAAAACAAACAGAGCAAATAATAACCCCATTAATAGCAATCATTAAAAAGGAGTTACCATTATGACAAATATAACACCCCGTTTTAGTTTTGACGAACAGAGTCAGGACAATGCGAAAATCAAAGTAATCGGAGTTGGCGGCGGAGGTGGCAATGCCGTCAATAATATGATCAACAAGGGCCTTACGAGCGTTGAGTATATTGCGTTAAATACCGACGCTCAGGCTTTGAAAAATAATAAAGCAGATGCAGCAATCCAGGTTGGTTCTAACCTGACAAGCGGACTTGGAGCCGGTGCCCGCCCCGAAATCGGGCGTGAGGCTGTCGAAGAGAATCGTCACGAGATTGAGGAAGCTGTTGAAGGAGCCGATATGATATTTATAACTGCCGGTATGGGTGGCGGAACCGGTACCGGTGGAGCACCTGTCGTTGCAGGTATCGCCAAACGCAAAGGAATTCTGACGGTAGGTGTTGTTACTACTCCCTTCCTGTGTGAAGGTAAAATCAGAATGAAATATGCACTGGAAGGAGTTACCGAACTAAAGAAGAATTGCGATACTGTAATTGTAATTCCGAACGAACGACTTCTCGATATTTCGGATGAAAGCACATCCCTGATGGAAGCGTTTGAAATGGCGAACGAGGTTCTTTACAGTGCTACCCGGGGAATCTCGGATCTTATCCTGATGCCCGGACTCATCAACCTTGACTTTGCCGATGTGAGAACTACAATGATTGATGGAGGTGCTGCGATTATGGGTTCATCGACTTCAACCGGTGAAGATCGTGCTGAAATTGCCGCACGAGAAGCGATTAACTCTCCCCTGCTTGACGGCGTCAGTATACGGGGGGCGAGAAATGTACTTGTAAATATTTCGGCAGGTTCGAATCTCGGAATGCGTGAAACCACTACAGCTACCAGCATCATCCAGCAGGAAGCCGGGGAAAATGCAGAAATCATACTCGGTACGGTCCTGGATGAGTCGTTTGATGAAGAGTTACGGGTTACTGTTATTGCAACGGGTTTCGACCTCGCCAAAGATCGTGAAAAAGCCCGTGTTGCACCCAACTCACAAACTGATTCACCAAAACGAAAGCTGGAAAACATGCCGAAAGCCGGTGAGATAGCAACAAGGTTCAGCCGCGGAAACAGCGAATTCTATAAAGGTGAAAAGAACCTTAAAAACCTTGACTCACCTGCAATTCACCGTCGTGACCTGAAGTTTATGAAATCTCTTGAGGATGATACCGGTGAAGAGATCCGGGAACAGGAAGAGCCCCGAAAAGCTGGAAACGATGAAACCCTGCTCAATAACCGCAGGGAAAAAATCGATAAAAGCGATTCAGAGCAGCCGGCATTCCTGCGAAAAATTATGGATTGACCCATAGTATTAAAGAAATGAAGTGTAACTCCCGGGCGGGCCCGCTCTGGCCCGCCCAAGGCTGACTTCATGACATAAGCTCAAATGCTATAGATTGCTAAATCAAAAGGGAGTCCTTTGAAAGGGGCTCCTTTTCTTTTATAGCATAAGCTAAATACACGAAATCAGGAAAAATAGATCAATCCAAAAATTCCAATACTCCAGCAGTAATATGCGAAATAGTGTATTCCTTTGGATTTAAAAAGCACAATCAGGTATTTCAAAGCGAAATAACCCGATATGAGTGATACAAAAAAACCGAGAATTAAATGAGGAATAAAAGCTGATTCAACACTACCGGCACCGATATCAAGTAATTCAACAAGCGTGGCACCGGCGACCACCGGCAGCATCATGATAAATGTAAACCTTGCGATATCATTTCTGTTGATCCCAAGAAAAACGGCCATGGAAATAGTGGCACCCGACCTGCTTACCCCAGGGATCAGTGAAACTGCCTGTGCTATCCCTACGATGAAAGTATTTTTGATGTTCAGTTTTTTTCTACCCTGATCAAAGAATTTTGTTGCGAAAAGAAATGTACCGGTGAATAAAAACATAAATGATACACCCATCGGATTGGCAAATGCCGCATCAAGCTGATGACGAATTGTAAATCCGGCAACCCCGGCGGGAATCATACTCAGCAATACATAAATATTAAACCTGGTTGCTTCATCCGTATCCCAATTTTCAATGACCGATCGCGGCTTAAACAGCATCCTGAAAGCAGATTTAACCATTTCTCGCAAGTCCTTGTAGAAATAGATAATAATACTGCCGAGTGTCCCTGCATGAGTTATAATATTAAATACCATTCCCAGTTCAAGATCCTGCCCCAGCAGTGACTGGGCTACAACGATGTGGCCGGAGCTGCTTATTGGTAAAAATTCCGTGATACCTTGCAATAATGCGACGAATATCGATTCCAGATAGTCATATTCAATGTTGTACATAAAGAGCAAACAGGAGACTTAATCGTTCAGATTTAAACATTTAATCGTATTATGTGCAATTTAACGGATAAAAAAAGGTTTCACGTAATCAGTAACTACTATAAAGAGATACTTCATTAAACATCGTTGCACATAATCCGGATTATTTGTTCTTTAAGAACCGTCAAAAAGAAAGGCAGAAGATACATAAAAAAATTAATGGCACTAATAACCTAAACGGAATATAATGAGTACGAATCTCGACATGCAGGCTCTTGGTGAGAAAATTGAAAAAGCGAGCCTATTTATTGATGAAATTCACAATGAACTGGATAAAGTCATCGTCGGCCAGCGATATATGATTGATCGCCTTCTGATCGGCTTATTGGCAGACGGCCATGTTTTACTTGAAGGTGTACCAGGCCTGGCCAAAACACTGACAGTTTCATCACTCGCAAAAGTAATCAGTACCAAATTTCAGCGTATTCAATTTACCCCCGATTTGCTTCCTGCCGACCTGATCGGTACTCTCATCTACAATCAAAAAGAGGGTGAATTTACGGTCAAAAAAGGGCCTATCTTTTCCAATATCATTCTTGCTGACGAAATCAACCGATCTCCTGCCAAAGTACAAAGTGCCCTGCTTGAAGCCATGCAGGAACTGCAGGTTACCATAGGAGAAACCACCTTTCCGCTACAAGAACCGTTTCTTGTTCTGGCAACACAAAATCCGGTTGAACAGGAAGGTACCTATCCCCTGCCGGAAGCACAGGTAGACCGGTTTATGCTTAAGATCAAAGTAACCTACCCTACAGAACATGAAGAACTTGAGATCATGCGCCGAATGTCAAAAACCGGTAACAAGGTCGAACTGCAGCCCGTCATCGATCCATCCAGGGTGATTGAAGCACGAAAGGTTCTCAATGAAATATATTTTGATGAAAAAGTTGAGAAATATATCATCGATCTTGTATTTGCCACCAGAAATCCGGAACGCTATAACCTTGATAGTTTGAGTGATATGATCAGTTTCGGTGCGTCCCCCCGTGCAACGATTAACCTGAACCTCGCTGCGAGGGCACATGCATTTATGGAGCATCGTGCATACGTAACACCGGAAGATGTTCGTGAAATTGCCATGGATGTATTACGACATCGGATTATACCAACTTTTGAAGCTGAAGCTGAGGATATTTCACCAGAAGAAATTGTTCAAAAAATATTATCAACAGTACAAGTACCTTGATAATTATGTGGATTTGTTTAACTTGATTAAAATGAGTTGTTTGATGATATATCAATAAACAAATCTCTATACATTATGAAGGTAAAAATAGTACCTAAATCCAAGGTCAAGGTATCAAGAAGCAGCTCTTCAAAGTATCAGCCTTTAATAGATGCTGTTGATAAGCTTAAACCGGGTGGGGATGCATTAAGGGTTAAATATTCGGATGAACGGGAATTAAATTCCATGCGTAATATTATTTATACCATTAACAGAGAAGAGGGAAAAAAGATAAAAAGCAATAAAGATCCTCAAAACAAAACCGTTTACTTTTATCTTGAAAAATAAAAAGGCATCCCGACTTTATCGGAATGCCTTAATAAATATCTGACGAGAAAGTTTATAACAAGAAGCTAAACTTAAGATTTCTTGTCATTATCATTTTTCTCTTTCTCAGCAAGCTTGTCTGCCAAACCTGAAACCTCACCCAGAGTCGGTGTACCTGTTTCAACAGATTCTTTCTTTTGGGTGGTTTTCTTTTTCGGTTTAACGTCTGTTGTATCCTGTTCGAGCTGCGATAGCTCAATTGTTTTACTCGCTTCGTCGAATTCGATGACATATCCTTCGATTTCATCACCGTCACTGAAACTTTCTTTCAGGTCTTCAACACTTTCTGCAAGTTTATCCTTCGGCAGAAAAGCATCAACACCCAGTTCAAGCTCCACAAACATACCTTTATCGGTAATCTTTGATACTTTACCCTTCACTTTTGATCCGGGGCCGTAATTCTCAGCGTATTTTTCCCATGGATTTTCATCAACCTGTTTATGGCCGAGCGTAATTCGTCTGTTCTCAAAATCAACTGCCAGCACAACAACTTCAATTTCCTGGCCTTTATCGACTACTTCGTTTGGATGTTCAACTTTTTCAGTCCAACTGAGGTCAGATACGTGAATCAACCCGTCGATCCCCGGTTCAAGTTCTACAAACACACCGAAATTAGTAAGATTCCGGATTGTTCCTTTGTGCTTGGATCCGATCGGATAACGGTCGAGAAGGTCTTCCCAGGGATCTTTCTCAAGTTGTTTCACACCGAGAGAAATTTTCTTTTCATCCTCGTTGATATTCAGGACAACACATTCAATGATGTCATTCTTTTCAACAAGCTGAGAAGGATGCTTAATGTGCTGAGTCCACGACATCTCACTGATGTGGATCAATCCCTCCACACCTTTCTCAAGTTCGATGAATGCACCGTAATCGGCGATGGAAACTACACGTCCCTGTACTCGTATCCCTTCAGGGTATTTGACATGGATATCATTCCATGGATGAGGCTGAAGCTGCTTGAGTCCGAGAGATACTCTTTTTGAGTTCTCATCAAAATCGATCACCGCTACGTTCATTCGCTGGTCTAATTTCACAATCTCTTCCGGATGTTCAACGCGTCCCCAGGAGAGATCAGTAATGTGAAGTAGACCGTCAACTCCACCAAGATCAATAAATACACCGAAATCGGTAATATTCTTTACGATTCCCTCAAGAACCTGGCCGGCTTCAATTGATTCAAGGATTTCTTCACGCTGCTCTTCAAGATCAGACTCGATCAATGCCCTGTGAGACACCACCACATTTTCTGCCTGCATGTTGAGTTTTACAACCTGGAACTCCATCGTTTTTCCAACATAGGCATCAAAATCTCTGACCGGACGCACATCAATCTGTGAGCCTGGCAGAAATGCATCGATTCCAAATATATCGACAACCATACCACCTTTAATCCGGCGCTGGATGTATCCTTCAATAATTTCACCCGTTTCATGGGCTTTTTCAATATTCTCCCAGGCTTGCAGGATATCAGCTTTCCGGCGGGATAATATCAGCTGTCCTTCCCTGTCTTCAACCCGATCCAGGAAAACTTCTATTTCATCACCCGGCTGAAGATTTTCAATTACCTTATTCGAAAATTCGTTAACCGGAACAATTCCTTCTGATTTAAATCCGATATCAACAACTACATACTTATCATCAACAGAGACGACGAGACCGGTAACAATTTCTTTTTCCTCAATTTCATTGAGAGTATCTTCATACATACTTGCAAGCTGATTAAACTCATCATCTGAATAATCGTCAGATGCAGCCTGAAGCTGATCAAATGTATACACTTCCTCACTCAATTCTCCGGTAAAGGTTGGCAGTACTTCCTCTTCTATTTCTGTAACTTCCTCTTTCTGCTCCTGATCTTTTTCTTCAGAAACGGTATCAGTATCCATTTCAGTTTCTTCCTGATTTTCCGCTTTTTTCTCTTTTTTCTCTTCAGTTTCCGGTGAAATTTCCGCAGCATCCAATTCTTCAGTTGCAGCAGTCTCCGGTACTTGTTCTTTTTCCTTTTCGGTTTCTTGTTTTAGATCTTCTGTCATTTAAGTTTTAGTTAAAAATGCCGCCCCGAATCAATTCGAGGGGATTAGAGTTCAAGGTTTTTGTTTATAAGTACTTTTTCCGAGATAATATTACAGATTTCAATTACCTGCTCATCAAAAGTTTTCTCTGAAGTATCAATGATATAAGCATCTTCCGGTTTTACCAGGGGATCCATCTTACGGGATTTATCCCTGGAGTCACGATCCAGAAGATTTTCCATCACCTGTCCGAAAGTTACAGAATCATCACTTTCCCTGAGTTCTTTAAATCTGCGTTCTGCTCTAACTTCGAGCGAAGCTTCCATAAAGAATTTCAGGTCCGCATCCGGAAAAACTGCAGATCCCAGGTCTCTTCCATCAGCGATATAGTTTGAATCCTTCACTGCCTTACGCATCAGTTTATTAATGAAGATGCGAACTTCAGGCAGTGCAGCAACTATGCTAACGTGCTCAGATACTTTCTGTTTCCGAATTTTATTGCTGACATTTACCCCATCAACATGTACGATGAAGTCTTTGTCCACATATTCGAATTGAATATCTTTCAATGGCAGAATTTCAAGGAACTTCTCTGTATCCTTATCGGCCTCCAGCCAGATATAAGTGGCAACTCTGTAAAGTGCTCCGGAATCGAGATATTGAATCCCGAGCTTTTCAGCAACCGCTTTCGCTGTCGAGCTTTTACCTGATCCGGAAAGGCCATCGATTACTATAATCATCTCAGAGAACAGTTAAATTAAATTTTATTATCCAATTTATCAATCAAATCTTGTTTAATGAATGGATAAGTTTTAAATTTGGCTTCTGCAAAAATTCGCGTATTAAAACGATACAAACAAATTATGCCACAACATCAATCTGCTATTAAACGAGTGCGACAAAATTTAAAGCGCCGTGAACGTAACCGGACTCGCCGCTCCAAGATGCGCACACTAATCAGGAAAGTTCTTTCAGCAACCGAAAGAGAGGAAGCTGAAAAGCATTTGAAGTCAGCCGTGTCTCATATCGATCGCATGGCAAACAAAGGTGTTATCCATCCCAACAACGCTGCAAGAAAAAAAGCCAAATTAACCAAGCATATAAATAATCTCTGATTATTTTGGCACAAGAAACTTCAAAAGCCCTTCTTGTTATCCTTGATGGTTTCGGATTAGCCGAAGATCCGTCAACCAGTGCAATCGCAAAAGCTGACACCCCCTTTATTGACTCCCTGCTGCAGGAAAAGCCCAATTCGCGATTATCTGCAAGCGGTGAGGATGTTGGCCTGCCCGGCGGACAGTTCGGGAATTCTGAAGTTGGCCATCTCAACATTGGTGCAGGACGCATTGTCTGGCAGGAACTTTCAAGAGTTAATAAAGACATACAGGAAGGTACTTTTTTTGAGAACAAAGTACTTATCAGGGCATTTGAACAAGCTTCAAAAACGGGCAAGATTCATTTTATGGGCCTTTTTTCCGATGGCGGTGTGCACAGCCACAACACCCATCTTTATGCCCTGCTGAAAATGGCGAAAAAATCCGGGCTGGATCATGCCTATGTTCATGCATTCACTGATGGACGTGACACTTCGCCGCATGGTGGAATCGACTATTGCAGGGATTTTGAAAAAGTTGCTTCGGAAACCGGAATCGGTGAAATTGCATCTGTTGTTGGCAGGTATTATGCCATGGACCGTGACAATCGATGGGAACGAACCGAGAGAGCTTACAGGCTGCTTGTACACGGTGAAGGCGATAAAGTAAATAAAGCCACTGAAGTATTTGAGAAATCCTATTCTGATGACGTAACTGATGAATTTATTCTGCCACACATTGTAAATTCGAATGAAAACAGCCGGATCAGCAAGGGAGATGTCGTCATTTATTTTAATATTCGTGGTGACAGAGCCCGTCAATTGACAAAAGCACTGCTCAGGTTTGATGAAGTTCCATTTAAAACTGACACATTGAACCTGGATTACTTCACATTTACATCATACGACGACACATTTAATGATTCTGTAGAAGTCATTTATCCGCCTGTTAACCTGAAAAATACACTCGGATCTTATCTGAGCCGGCAAAACCTGCGACAACTCAGAATCGCCGAAACGGAAAAATATCCACACGTCACATATTTCTTTAATGGCGGAGTTGAAACTCCTGATGAAGGAGAAAAGAGAATTCTGGTTCCCAGTCCGAAGGTAGCTACCTACGACCTGAAACCGGAGATGAGTGCACCTGAAGTAACTGTAAAACTTTGTGAACAGATCGAACAAGAGAGTTTCGATTTTGGCGTAATCAACTATGCAAACCCGGATATGGTTGGGCATACCGGTGTAATGGAAGCCGCTGTAAAAGCAGTTGAAACGGTTGATACGGAGCTTAAAAAAGTAGTCGAAACAGCGCTTCGTCACAATTATAAAATCCTGGTTATTTCCGATCATGGGAACGCCGATATCATGCTTCAACCCGATGGCAGCAGCCACACAGCACACACTACTTCACCTGTTCCAGCAATCCTGATCGGATACAATGACATAAAAATGCATGATGGAATATTGGCTGATGTTGCCCCTACGATTCTGAAAATAATGAATCTGCCGCAACCTGAAGAAATGTCTGGCAAGCCACTATTCTGATCCGGGAACTGTTTTATTAATTGTACATTTCTAATCTTCTTACTGTTTGCTTTTGCAACACTTCAATACTACTTTGGTGAGGGGTATACATGAACTAAAAGTTTCTTATACTCGTTTAATACATTCGATAGATTCAATCATTTAAAATCTCTGCTGTACTCATGGAGGGAAATTTTTCAAGCAAAGTTCGCGACGTCATTCAATTCAGCCGGGAAGAAGCGCTCAGGCTGGGTCACGACTATATAGGCACCGAGCACCTGATCTTAGGTATTGTCAGGCTTGGTGACGGTGTGGCTATCCGGATATTAAAAAACCTCGATTGTGATCTCTACAAATTGAAAAAAACGATCGAAGATACTGTAAGAGGTACAGGGGGCTCTGTAACCGTTGGCAATATTCCGCTTACAAAACAGGCTGAAAAAGTACTGCGAATTACGTATCTGGAAGCAAAACTCTACAAAAGTGATACCATCGGGACTGAACACCTTCTGCTTTCACTGCTGCGGGATGAAGAAAATATTGCAGCTCAAATCCTTCAGCAATTCAACGTATCCTATGATGCAGTCAGGGAAGAACTCGACCTGATTATCTCCGGAAAATCACGGGAGGATGACAGCAGAGATGTTCGTGACCTGAAGGCCAGTATCTCTTCATCCAAAGGTTCTCAACAATCTGGCAGTTCACGTGAAAAGAAGATGGAAAAATCAAAAACACCTGTACTCGACAACTTTGGCCGCGATCTGACCCAGATGGCTGAAGAAGGTAAACTTGACCCGATTATAGGCCGGGAAAAGGAGATTGAACGGGTTGCCCAGGTTCTAAGCCGCAGAAAAAAGAACAACCCGGTATTGATTGGTGAACCGGGCGTAGGTAAAACTGCAATAGCAGAAGGCCTCGCATCGAGAATTATTGAGCGAAAAGTATCAAGAGTACTTTATGATAAACGGGTCATCGCTCTCGATCTCGCTGCTTTGGTTGCAGGAACCAAATATCGCGGGCAATTTGAAGAACGCATGAAAGCTGTAATGAGTGAGCTAGAGAAAACTGACAATGTTATTCTCTTTATTGATGAGCTCCATACGATCGTAGGTGCGGGTGGGGCAAGTGGTTCACTCGATGCCTCCAACATGCTGAAACCGGCTCTCGCCAGAGGTGAAATTCAGGCTATAGGTGCCACGACACTGAACGAATATCGTCAGCATATTGAAAAAGACGGGGCACTTGAGAGAAGGTTCCAGAAAATTATGGTTGAACCGACCACACCGGAACAAACCGTCGAAATCCTCAAACAGATTAAAGGGAAATACGAGAAACACCACAGTGTCCGATACACAGATGATTCTGTCGATGCATGTGTCAAACTGACCAACCGCTATGTAACCGATCATTTCCTGCCGGACAAAGCAATTGATGCACTTGATGAAGCTGGAGCAAGAGTTCATCTGTCCAACATTACTGTACCACAGGAAATCCTCGACCTCGAAGCTGAGATAGAAACGACCAGTAACGAGAAAAATTCGATGGTCAAAAAACAGCGATTTGAAGAAGCCGCTCGTTTGCGTGATACTGAAAAGAGATTGATTGAAGAACTGGAACAGGCTCAGAAGAACTGGGAAAAAGAATCGGCAAGCATCGTATATGATGTTAATGAAGAGGATGTAGCTGCTGTCGTTGCCATGATGAGCGGAGTTCCGGTGAATAAGATCACCCAGAGCGAAGGAAAGAAGCTTCTGAAAATGAACGAAGAGCTTTCCAAAAAGATCATTGGCCAGGATGAAGCCATTGTCAAATTAACGAAAGCAATTCAGCGAACCCGTGCCGGCCTGAAAGACCCTTCACGCCCGATCGGATCATTTATTTTCCTCGGCCCGACCGGTGTCGGTAAAACCGAGATGGCCAAAGTACTTGCCGAATATCTTTTCGACAAGGAAGATACCCTGGTACGTATCGACATGAGTGAATACATGGAGAAATTCAGTGTGTCGAGGCTCGTAGGAGCCCCTCCTGGATATGTTGGCTATGAAGAAGGCGGAATCCTTACCGAGAAGGTTCGAAGAAAACCGTACAGTGTGGTTCTGCTTGATGAAATTGAGAAAGCACACCCGGATGTTTTCAACATCCTGTTACAGGTACTCGATGACGGAATTCTGACCGACAGCCTGGGCCGGAAAGTCGATTTCCGGAATACCATCATCATCATGACTTCAAACATCGGGGCCCGGGACATCAGAAACCTTGGAAAAGGAATCGGTTTCTCGGCAAGTGAAAGCACGTTCGATTATGCCCAGATGAAGTCCACTATTCAGGATGCACTCAAAAAGGTATTCAATCCTGAGTTTTTGAACCGGATTGATGATGTAATCACATTCCGTCCGCTCGAACAGAAAGATATCTTCAAAATTATTGATATCCTTTCCGACGACCTGTTCAAACGGATCAAAGACCTTGGTTATGAACTTGAGGTGACAAAAGGTGCCAAAGATTTCATTTCCGATAAGGGTTTTGATCAGAAGTATGGTGCAAGGCCACTCAGAAGAGCAATCCAGAAATATGTGGAAGACCCGCTTGCTGAGGAAATTCTCGGAGCAGAGCATCCGCCCGGATCCGTCATCAAAATCAAGATGAATAAATCTCGCGACGGACTCGAATTTGATTGGGATCTCGCAGAAAAAAGTGATGAACCCGGTAAAGCTGACGAAGGTGAATCGAAGTCTGAGGAAGAAGCCAAAGCATAATTACTAACCACATTTTCATTCTAAAAAACCTCCGTTGGATATGAATCCACGGAGGTTTTTTATTTTTTATCCCAAAATTGTCATTGGAACAATGAAAATTTTGCCCGGAGGGCAAAAAAAGGTCAAACGACTTTTTTGGGTTTATGTGAAACAAGGTTAATCAAAAGCTTGTCTGAAGATTTAAATTCCGGTTTAAGCCTCTTACCACAAAACGGTTACTTCCGGTCCGTTCAACATCCACTTTTGAATGATCAAGAAATGAGAGCGGAAATGAAACATCCGTTCGGGCAATACTTCTTTCCCCAAGGTGAATTGCATGCAATTCCGGATTGCTGATTTGATTGTTCTGGCCGATTGTCCCGCTTAGAGCCAGTATTTGCTGATCTTCCGGACTGTATGTGGCGTATGCTACGTTCACCCTGAAGCTGGTGCTGCCAAGTCGTTCACCATTACTTATTCGGTAAACCTGAGCTCTGTTTGATGAATAAATCGTCAAATATCCGGCATCTTCGGTTAGCGTTGCTCCGTTCAATTCCATATCCGTTTCAAGCTCTGCTATGGTATTGCCATGTCTGTCGAAAATCAGTACTTCATCATCAGTCCCGCTTCTCTCAGTAATCAGGGTAATATAACTACCATTTTTACTTACAAACACACTCTTGATTGTTCTCTCCCGGCTGTCAAAAATATTAATGAAATTATCTTCTGACTTTAAAATACGGGCTCTTGATCCTTCATCTGGGCCATAATTAATTCTGGAATTATACAATACAACTGTATTTCCGGATGAATCCGTCGCAATACCGGATGCCACCTCCCCATCAGGACTGCCGGAACTGTTTGAAANATTATACATGAGAGCGCCCCTGGCATCAAAAAATGAGATGTTCGCAACATTATCCCGTGTAATAAAACGCCCGTCTTGTAAAACCCGGATATCAAGTGTTTCATCCATCGGGTCGAAATGATCGAGTTGTGCATCTGTTACCCTGCTTCCACGCCCATCGTACAGCCGAACCCTGAGTTCATCTTCGAATAACATGGCACCGATATACCCGCGATCACCGGATAAACTATAGGCATTCGTATTTGTAATTTGATCCTCACCTGCCGGGCCCGAAAGTGAGATTGTCCGGCCGATGATTTGCAAGGTAACATGATCAAAACTAAAAGTTTGGGTATTATGATTTGAAGTTTCCGATGTTGGAGTTACTTGGATATCCTGTGCATTGATTGCAGATGCAAAAACAAATGGGAGTACAAAGATTAAATATTTCATTAAAAAGCCTTGGTATATTATATATTGCGACGAATAGCGATATAAGAAAGTAAAAAACATTCACAATTACATACATGCTTTTTTCCATTATTGTTCCCGTCTACAACCGTCCTGACGAAATTGTGGAACTGCTTGAGAGTTTATGTGATCAGGCCTATACCCATTTCGAAGTTATCATTGTGGATGACGGCTCATTTAATAGATGTGAAGAACAGGTGGCTGAATACCGGGACAGATTGGATATCCGGTATTTTTACAAAGAGAACAGTGGACAGGGCTTCAGCCGAAATTTTGGTTTTGAGCGGGCAAATGGCGATTACTTCGTTGTATTTGATTCTGATTGTATCATCCCCCCTGACTATTTCAAGACGGTGAACGCCGAGCTGCTAAAAAAACCGATAGACGCGTGGGGAGGCCCGGATCGGAGCCATCCCTCATTTAATCCCATTCAGAAAGCGATTAACTATGCAATGACGTCACCATTCACCACAGGTGGAATCCGTGGCAATAAAAAACATATAGGAACATTTCACCCGCGGAGTTTTAACATGGGAATATCCAGAGATGTATTTAATAAGACAGGAGGATATAGAATTACCAGGATGGGTGAAGACCTGGAATTTAGCATTCGAATCATCCGGGAAGGGTTCAATGTTGAATTAATAGAAGATGCTTATGTGTATCATAAACGAAGAACGAATTTTTGTCAGTTTTTCAAACAGTTGCATTTCTTCGGGAGGGCGAGGATTAATATTCAGCGGTTCTATCCTGATGAAGTAAAACCGGTTCACCTCCTTCCGGCAATATTTACACTTAGCCTTGCCTTTTTACTCATTTCTGCCTGGATTAGTATTTCACTGTTTTTAATTATTTTATTCTTTTATATGCTATTCTGTTCAGTGGTTTTTATTCATTCATACTATTTATCAAATAGTGCAAAAATTGCACTATTGTCATGTTTAGCATCATTTATTCAGCTCACAGCATATGGTACCGGATTTCTTCAGGAACTCTATAGTTTCAGGAATAATGATTCCAAATAATCAGAATTTTCAATGTAATTACATTGCTTTCCGATATTAATACTTTTATATTTGGATTCTTTTGAAGAATTGAAAATAATTGACCTGTGAGATCGGTTATATTCATGTATCGGGGAGTAGCGCAGTCCGGTAGCGCATTCGCTTTGGGAGCGAAGGGTCGCAGGTTCAAATCCTGTCTCCCCGACTTAATTTATTGACAGATATCCGGCTTGGATCATATGAATGTATAAATGTTTCCATGAACCGTGACGGTTATCATTGGGTTGTGCAGGCGTATCGATTGCGTAAGCAGTGCTTACGCGGTTCAAATCCTGTCTCCCCGACTTGACTTACTGAATTGATAATGTGTTGACAGAGGGCTGAGCCTGAACAATTGCGCCCGTAGCTCAACTGGATAGAGCAACTGCCTTCTAAGCAGTAGGTTACAGGTTCGAGTCCTGTCGGGCGTACTTAGCATGGACTCGTTTTGTGACTTTGTTGGTACTTGTGTGTAAATGTTTCTGAGCAAGGTGCTTGTTTCAGTATTACAGGCTCGCATTACGATTGCGCATGCAGTGCCTGCGCGGTTCGAGTCCTGTCGGGCGTTAGAATGTCGAATATTGAACAAGGAATGATGAATGTCGATTAAGTAGAGTATAACCTTTTTCATGTACATCATTCGATATTTGCTGTTCGATATTCGACATTCGTACGGCGCTGTGGCCGAGTGGTTAGGCAGAGGTCTGCAAAACCTCGTACAGCGGTTCGAATCCGCTCAGCGCCTCAATATGTAGTCATGAGTCTTGAGTAGTGAGTACGGGCAAATAGCCTAATCATTGGCATTTTTTTTCTCAAGACTTACGACTCATGACTCACGACTAAACATATGCCGCGTTCGTCTAGGGGTTTAGGACGCCGCCCTTTCACGGCGGTAACACGGGTTCGAATCCCGTACGCGGTACAAAATAAGTCTTGAGTCCAGAGACGTGAGTCATGTGTTGTTTTCTCATGTCTCAAGACTATAACAAGACTATAAATGGAGCCCGTAGCTCAGTCGGTTAGAGCGCCAGGTTGTGGCCCTGGAGGCCGTGGGTTCAATTCCCATCGGGCTCCCATTTTTATAGTCGTGAGTAGTAAGTCCGGGGTCGTGAGTTTGAGTAACAAGCCATTACCATTGGCTCTCACTCAAGACTAATGACTCACGACTAAACATATGCCGCGTTCGTCTAGGGGTTTAGGACGCCGCCCTTTCACGGCGGTAACACGGGTTCGAATCCCGTACGCGGTACGAAACAAGTCTTGAGTCCGGAGTCGTGAGTTTGGGGCAGCCTTTACAATTAGCTCTCATGACACATGACTCACTACTCATGACTTATAAATGGAGCCCGTCGTTCAGTCGGTTAGAAAATCAGAATTGTTGTTGGCAGCCAGTATTCTCCCCTTATACCTGATTTTTTGGCACTTTTCCGTATATCACTTTGCTATGATTACCTGATTCAAAGAGTTAATTTCTTGGTGACAAATATTACTTTTGTGGAGAATAAAATTGCATTACTCTATTTTATTCAGTGACCAACTCTGAATTTACAGACATTTTCTGACTTCTTAATTATGCCAATAAGGAGAAATCCACTTTATTCTGTTATTATTTTGGTTTTTTTAGCTGCTGCCATTGTAGTGACTTATATCTTGATTTCTGATGATGTGGATAAAATCAGGTCAACAGTTCAATTAACAGACCCGGTTCTTATTGAAGGAAAAAGGTTATCTAATGAGAGATACATTAGGTGTATTTCAGACGGCCACACCGGTTGCAGCCGATTTTACAAACAGCGGGTATGATGATGCTTTGATCAGCGTTAATATTGGTTATGAACAGTTTGACGGTTCTTATCACTACCGTCATATCCTGGTCGTTCATGATTTTCAAACGAATTTACAATATATACTGGATGAGCTTCAGCCAGGTGCAAACCTGGCCTCAACACCATGGGTCGGTGATCTCGACGGTAACGGAAAGCTTGATATTATCTATTCTGTACTTGGAGACAGTGAAAATATTTTCACCATGAACGGGTTTAAAATGCATCGGTTAAGGTCGCATATGAACCTTTCAAAAAATGTAGTTTGGGGCTCTTATATGGGAAGTAATCACAATGGCATCTTTCAACAGGAATAATCATTTCCATATAATCTATATATTCTTCAAGATGATAATTAAGGAGCTATCGTCTAAATAACTTCATATACCTCTATCGGGAAAAGAATCTTTAATTAATATGATGAAATTATTCGGTTTTAAATTATTTGTATTCATTTTATTAATGAGTATCACAGCATGTACTCCAGAGGAATCAATCCCGCCTGTATTTTATGAACTCTCACCCGATCAGACCAATATCACATTCACAAACACTGTAACATGGGATGATTCATTAAACGTACAAACCGATTCATTTTTATATAATGGAGCCGGTGTTGCAATCGGTGATATCAATAATAACGGCCTTCCCGATATCTTTCTCTCAGGTAATATGGTATCCAGCCGATTATATTTGAATTTGGGTGATATGCAGTTTGAAGATATCACAGAATCTGCTGGTATAACTACGGATGTTCGGGCAACAGGTGCCTCAATGGTTGATATCAACAACAACGGATTTCTTGATATCTATGTTTCTGTCTCCGGAGAACCCTGGTCGGATCCATCAGAACGCCGGAACCTTCTATTTATAAATAATGGCGATAATACATTTACAGAAGCTGCCTCTGAATATTTGATTGATGATTCCGGTTTTACTACCCATGCAGTCTTTTTTGATTCTAACCGAAATGGATATCTCGATCTTTTCCTGCTCGGGAATTCACCTGAGGAGTTTGGGAGAGGTGATACCGGGGGAGCTTTTTCAGGTGCAAGTGCACCGAATCCCTATGGACTGGACCGGTTATACAGGAATAATGGAGATGGAACATTTACAAATGTATCTGAAGAGGCTGGAATTGTTAACAGACTGGGGTATGGACTTGGAGTTGTGGTAACAGATCTTAACCGTAACGGCTGGCCGGATATCTATGTTTCCAACGACATCACTCCAAATGATGTGCTTTATATCAACAATAAAGATGGCACTTTTACAGACAGAGCTCCAGACTACCTAAGGCATTCCAGTTTTGCAGGAATGGGTATAGATATTGCCGACTTTTCAAATAACGGATGGCCGGATATTCTTCAAACGGATATGATGTCGGAGCACCTCAGTGAACGAAAGAAGATGAGCGGATCACTTTCCTACAGTGGGTTTTTACAATTACAGTACCAGGGCTTTTTTCCACATTATAACTTAAACACGCTTCAATTAAATCAGGGTGTCACCAAAGAAGGCGATATCCTTTTTAGTGAAACTGGCAGAATGGCCGGTGTTTCTTATACCGACTGGAGCTGGACTGCCCTGTTTGC
>SL_3KL_010_SEDDRAFT_10000249_pt1 | contig 40715 bp, 36 predicted proteins | sample SodLakKL_010_SED_2_FD_10381 | JGI IMG/M metagenome (IMG submission 10381) | reverse complement strand
ATAAAATATGATCGGGGACAATCTTATGGCTTATAAAATCGGGACCGATGTTGGGGGTACTTTTACCGACTTTTTACTGGCAGATGATGATGGAAATTTCGAGGTTTATAAGACCCTGACTACTCCAGAAGATCCTTCCATCGGAGTGTTGAACGGACTGAAGGAAATGGCTGATGCTAAAAAACTCCCGGTTGTAGATTTTATCAGGCTTGTCGATATTATTGTGCACGGAACAACTGTAACCACTAATGCTGCCCTGACCGGTAACGGGGCAAAAACGGGCTTGCTTACAACAGCAGGCTTCCGTGACACATTGCAAATGCGCAGGGGAATCAGGGAACAGCAGTATAATAATAAGTACGAGGCCCCTGTTCCCCTGGTGCCCCGGGAATTACGCTGCCCGGTAAAAGAAAGAGTCAGTGTTAAAGGAAAAAGGGTTAAAAAATTAGACCGGGATAGTTTGCTTGAATGTCTTAGAATGTTTAAAGATGAACAAATAGAAGCACTGGCTGTTTGTTTTTTACATGCCTATAATAACAGCATCAACGAAAACGAAGCAAAAAAAATAATCCAGGAGTACTTGCCTGATGTTTACCTTACTCTGTCATCTGACCTGCTGCCGCAGATTCGGTTTTATGACAGGCTGAGCACAACTACCTTAAACTCCTATGTTGGACCAATTCTTAAAAACTACATCATGCAGTTAATGCACCGTTTAAATGAAAATGAATTCCGGGGCATCTTACTGATCATGCAATCAAATGGTGGTGTTACATCTCCCGGGAATGCCATTAAAAATGCTGTAAGTACTATGCTTTCCGGACCATCAGCCGGACCTGTTGCCGGCATGGCCTATGCTGAAACTCATAACTACAGGGATTGTATAACCATTGATATGGGAGGCACCAGCTTTGATGTTGCCCTGGTTAAAGATCGAAAGCCCCTGGTCATAACCAACGGCAAAATAAATCGTTATCTAACTGCCGTACCCATGGTCGATATACATACTATCGGAGCCGGAGGGGGCAGTATTGGATGGTTAGATGAAATGGGGTTGTTACGCATAGGGCCAAAGAGCGCCGGTGCAAACCCCGGTCCTTCATGCTACGGCCTGGGAGGAACTGAACCAACCTGTACCGATGCCAACCTTATTCTCGGTTATATCAATAAAGATTACTTTTTGGGCGGAAAAATGGCCCTGGACTATAATCATGCTTACAAGGTAATAGAAGAAAAATTGGCCAAACCTTTAAGAACCAGTGCTGCCGAAGCATCAGCCGGCATGTTTCAGATCATCAATGCCAATATGGCCGATGGAATTCGGGAGGTGTCTGTAAAAAAAGGATATGACCCCCGTGAATTCCCCCTGGTGGTGGCCGGAGGGGCAGGACCTATTCATGCCGGTATGATTGCCCTGGAGCTGGAAATCCCCACAATTTTAATTCCACGGGAATCATCCATATTTTGTGCAACGGGCATGCTCCTATCAGATTTAAGGCATGATTATGTCCGCAGCTATAATTCCTTATTAACTAACAAGTCACTGGAACCCATGGAAATCCTGTTCAACAAGATGAAAAATGAGGGAGAGCAACAATTGTTGACTGAAGGCATCTTCCACGAAAACATTCGGCATTATTTTAGCACTGATATGCGCTATGTCGGTCAGTACCACGAAATAAATGTTGGAATAAGCGAAGAAGATCTAAAAAATGGCCGTCTCAAAAAAATTTCAAGCCGCTTTCATCAAACCCATGATCGTCTTTACGGCTACTCGTTGAAAGATGAAAATGCCTCCATGGAAATAGTAAATCTAAGAGTTTCCAGTCTGGGCATTACCAGTAAACCCGGTCTCCAGCAGCGTGCTTTTAGAGCTGCAACGGGTAGGAATTCAGTTAAAAGCGAACGTAAAGTATACCTGCCCGAATCAAAGTCATTTGAGTTGATTGAAGTTTGGGACGGCGACAGGTTAGAAGATGGAATTGTAATTAACGGGCCGGCTATTGTAGAACAGGTTAATACCACTATTTTTGTTCCTGCTCAATATAAACTCATTCCTGATCGCTATAGCAATTTTTTAATGCAGTTAATAACTTAAATAATATGTAGTAAACCATACAACTAAAACAGTTCGATCATCACCCGGGTATGGAGATACTTGAAGAAGTAACCAGATAGCAGTCACCATAACAATTGGAGCCAAAAAAAGTTTTTCATCATTAAATGGCTGTCAATTTTCTTAATCCCCTGGTTTCTAAAGTGAGGAGGTATTGGTTGATGATTAATAATGACAATGTTGATCTAATGCTAGTTTCGATTCTACAAAGCAGGTTTAAATCGATTACCGAAGAAATGGGCCTTACTCTTTTACGAACAACCCGATCTCCAATTTTAAATGAAGCCCGGGATTTTGTAACCGGTCTTTATGACAGTAAAGGAAGAATGCTGGAACAAACTGAATATATTCCAATTTTGGCCTTTGCTCTTCAGCCTGTCTGCCAGTATATTATCAAATACTTTGGTGATGATATATTTCCTGGTGATGTTATAATCCATAATGATGTTTTTACCGGAGGAAATCAGAATGCCGATGTAGCTGTTTTTAAACCCATTTTTGCAGAGAATCAGCTGGTAGCATGGGCCGCCTGCAAGGGTCATCAGGCAGATATTGGGGGTGCGGTTGCCGGGGGTTACAATCCTGAGGCCAGAGAAGTATGGCAGGAAGCTTTACGTATCCCCCCGGTAAAAATATATGAACGGGGAAAGCTGCGCCGCGATGTCTGGCAGTTTATTTTCGCCAATATTCGCTTTTCCATTGTAGAAGACGATATTCGTGCCCACATAGGCGGCTGCAATGTAGGGGAAAGAGCGATCATGCAGCTGGTTGACAAGTACGGAGCAAAAAATCTTCAGGCTCACATTGAACACCTGTTCATGCTTACTGAACAGAAAATGAGAGATGAAATTAAAAACATTCCCAATGGAATCTATCATGGCCAGAGCTTCATGTATAATGACGGTGTTAATGAAAAATCAAAGCACAAAATAAATCTTGTCATCACTGTAAAAGACGATTCCATCCTTTTTGACTATAACGGCACTGATCCACAAACACCTGGATTTGCCAATGCCCCTTACAGTTCATCCGTTTCAGCAATTATGCTTTGTTTGCTCATGGTCATAGATCCCGACATTCCTCACAATCATGGTTTGATGCGCCCTATTGATATCAACATACCTGAAGGCTGTTTCTTGAATGCAAAGTTTCCGGCGGCTACAACCTTTGGAAATACTATAGCCGGGCCGCACAGCGACGCTATTTTAAAAGCTTTTGCCCGGGCTTTACCGGAAAGGGTTACAGCCGGTTGGAACCGAGCCTTATGTGTTGCCACATCAGGATCCTTCCCTGAAAACGATCGCAAATGGGCAGATATCTTATTTCTGTCTTTAAAGGGTGGTTCCGGTGCAACTGAAGGGGTGGATGGTTACGATCACATCGGCTTAATTAATTGTGCAGGCGGACTATTAGCCCAGGATTATGAAATGTTTGAGCTGCACAATCCACTTTTCTTACTAAAACATGAATATGCGCGTGATTCGGCAGGGCCGGGAAAATACCGGGGCGGTTTAGGAGTGGTTACAGAGTTTGTTATCCAGGGAAAAGATACTACCTGCGTTACTTTTGGCGATGGGGTTGATATCGGGGCTTTTGGTCTATTGGGTGGGTTGGATGGTACTCTTAACAGGGTTGAATTGAAATATCCAGACGGAGAAAAATATATTGCCAAAACAAAAGAAATATTAAAAGATATTCCTACCGGTACAGTTTTTTACCAGCATGCCGGTGGAGGAGGGGGCTACGGCAAGCCCTCAGAAAGAGATAATAAAAAGGTACTTCGGGAAGTTAAACAAGAACTTATCTCCCCTGAAATCGCAAAAGAGATATACAGGGTTAACCTTGATTCTTTAACAAGTAAGCGTTATTAGATGATCAAAAATCAACTGGCATATGCGTTAGTTTTTAATCCATGACCTGTGAAGGGAGCAAAACATAATGATCAAAAACAACCACGGTGACCGCCAATTTTGGGATGAAACCCTGGAAACGATGCCCCGGGAGCAAATCCGGGAAATTCAGTTCACCAAACTAAAAAAACAGGTTAAATATAATTATGATAACTCTATATTTTATCAGCGTAAGTTTGATGCTGCCGGCCTGAAACCGGGTGATATAAAAACCTGGGACGACTTTAAAAAAATACCCTATATGGACAAAAATGAACATCGTGCCGCCCAGGATGAATCGTTGGAACGTTTTGGACACCCGTACGGCATGCTCGCCTGTGCTCCCCGGGATAAGATCGTCCGTCTTAGCGCTACATCTGGAACAACAGGAACACCTACCCTTTACATGCTAACAAAAAATGATATAAAGGTGCTCAACAATCTCCATGCCCGCAAGTACTGGCGTATTGGACTGCGCCCCGGCGATACTGTTATTGTTGCTTTTGCCCTGAGCATGTTCGCCGGAGGTGTGCCCTGTGTAGATGCCCTCTGGGATTATGGAATGTGTGTGGCACCGGTGGGGGCAGAAGCACGTACCAGGCGACTGCTGGAATTTGCCGCCCTGACCAAACCGACAGTCCTGTTTTGTACACCTTCAATGGTGGAACACCTGGGAGAACAGTGTGAAGTAATACTGGGAAAACCGGCATCAACCCTGGGTATCAAGTACCTGCTTTGCGGTGGAGAACCAGGTGCAGGAATGCCCGAATTCAAACAACGTGTTGAAAAAATGTTTGGGGCGCAAATGTATGATATGCTTGGATCGGTGCAGACCCTTCATGCTATTTCCTGTGGTAATAGTACTTATCGGGGTATGCATTTTCTATCGGAAGATTACTGTATCCTGGAACTCCTGGATCCGGAAACAGGGCAGGTGCTGGAATTTACAGATGGGGTGACGGGAGAATATGTTTTTACCTACCTTGACTGGGAGGGAACGCCTTTTTTACGTTACCGCATGGGTGATATCATGCAGGTTCATACCGGGCAGTGTGAATGCGGTTGGCCGGGTATGCGGCTTAAGTTGATCGGGCGCACCGATGACATGCTTATTGTTAAAGGAATAAACATTTATCCTTCTGCAATTAAAAACATCCTGGAAAGCTTTTCACCCCGGGTAACCGGGGCTTTTCGGATCATTCTGGACCGGCCGGGTCATCAGGTTAACCCACCTTTGCGGTTAAAGGTGGAACACGCTCCGGGATTGGAAAAACAGCAAATTACAGATCTAAAAAATGAAATCGAGCAATACATGAGTGAAACCGCCCGGGTCCGTCCTGAAATCACTTTTATTCCTCCTTTTACCCTGGAAAGAAGTGAACATAAAACCCGTTACATTGAAGTAGAATAAAACTGGATTGGAAGTAGTTACCTGTGGAAATCAAGCTAAAACTAATTGCTCCCATGCCTGTACCTCCAGAAGGGAGGGGAGTAATAGAAAAAATGCTTAAAGCGCGACGCCGGGCAGCAAGCCCCGGAACAATAATTGATTTTGTAATTCCTGAGCAGGGACCACCTTCTCTCACTAATTCGTCTGAACTCTTTCTATCAGCTGAAGCAATTTTCCCCGAGGTGATCAAATCACCTGATCAAGGTTATAGTGCAGTCATAGTGGACTGCACTTGTGATCAGCTCTTCCCGGAAGTAGCAGAAAAACTAACCATACCACTTGTGCCGGCCCTTCATTCCTCATTACACCTGGCAACCATGCTTTGTAAACGCTTCGCTATCATAACGCCCACACCGGGCCAGGGAAAGATTTATTCAGGACTGGTTAACCAGTACGGTTTAAGCAAGAACCTGGTATCTGTCCAGGAAAAAGCAGTAGATTTTATAAGCGGGGAATCAGGAGATGAGGAAATAGCATCCATACTTGCCGGTGCAGGACAAGTGGCCTTGCAGCAGGGAGCACAGTGTATTGTCCTTGGTTGTACTGCTCTTACCCTGGAAAGCGCTCTGCAAAAAAAACTGGGAGTTCCGGTCCTGGCTCCCGGTAACGTGGCAGTTAAAACAGCAGAAATGCTGATAAAACTGGGGCTTTATTATCCTTTTTACAGTTAATACAGGGTTAATATAATATCAAAGTTCAAGGCTGATATCCATTGATTGGATAGAATGGGTCAGCGCGCCTACAGAGATAAAATCTACCCCTGAAGCCGCTACAACTTCAATTCTTTCCATGCTTACACCGCCGGAGGCCTCCACTAAAGCTTTTTTATCAATTAATCTTACTGCCTGCTGCATCTCTTGAGGGGACATATTGTCCAGCATAATAATATCGGCATTAGCGGCAAGCGCTTCTGATACCTGTTCCATGTTTTCAGCTTCAACTTCAATTTTTGCTGTTACAGGCAGGTTTTTTTTGAGCAGCAAAACTGCACTGGCAATGCTTCCAGCTTTCCTGATGTGATTGTCTTTAACTATGGCTGCATCATAAAGACCAAAACGGTGGTTCGTTCCTCCACCAACTCTCACAGCATATTTTTCCAGTATCCTTAACCCGGGTGTGGTTTTCCTTGTATCAAGTATTTTTACATTATACTGAGCCGTTTTTTTAACCAGGGTATGGGTGTAAGTTGCTATTGCCGACAATCGCTGCATAAAGTTCAAAGCCACTCTCTCCCCGGTTAATATGGCCTGCAGTTTACCGGTGACCCTGGCAATATAATCTCCTGCTTTCACTTCATCACCATCGGAAACCAGCTCTTCCCACAAAATATCCGGATCCAGGATCTCAAAGACCAGCCTGGCCACCGACAGGCCGGCTACTATACCTTTTTCTTTTGCTATGATTTTACCGCAGCCGGTTTCATTATTATAAAAGATGTTATCAGTGGTAATATCTCCACTGCCAACATCTTCATCAAGGGCTTTTTCAACGATGCCTCTGATTATCAATAAATTTCCAATCATCAAAGATCCCCCATGTCAGCTTATAACTGTAATTAAATTCGCGATTCCTAATAAATTAATTTTTTATAGCTGTTCCGGTCCAAAGCCTGCCTTAAACCACTCTTTTCATTTTAACCTGCAACATCCTGTTCAATGATCTGAATGCTGGCTTTCTTATCCTATCAGGCACGGTAATTTGATGCTGCATATATGTAAGAGCATCCTTTATTTTCGCCATGTTGTTTAATTTCATGTCAGGACAAATCAGCTTGCGGGACAACAAGTAAAATTCTTTTTGCGGGTTATCTTTTTTTAGCTTAAACAGGGTTCCTATTTCAGTTCCGACAATGATCTTTTTAGCAGCTGTTTCTTTAGCAAACTTGATTATTTGATTAGTGCTGCCAACATGATCGGCCAGGGCAGTTACTTCTGAACGGCACTCGGGATGCACTGTAACAACTCCATCTGGATATAAGTTGCGGAGTTTATAAACATCATCAACGGTAACCTCATTATGAGTTGCACAACAACCTTCCCAGGGTATTATTTTTTTGTCGGTATAAACCGCCACAAAGCTTGCCAGGTTTTTATCGGGAACAAATATAACCTCTCTTTCTTTGAGGCTGTTAACAACTTCTACTGCATTGGAAGAAGTACAGCAAATATCACTTAATGCTTTTATTTCTGCAGAACTGTTTACATAGCAAACTACTGCGGCCTCCGGATATTCCTTCTTTTTCGCCTCCAGGCCCTCCGGGTTTATACTTTCAGCAAGAGGACAACCGGCTTGAATGTCCGGCTGGAGAATTGTTTTATCCGGAGACAAAATATATGCACTTTCGGCCATAAATCGAACCCCGCATAAAACAATCACTTCAGCAGTGATAGAAGCCGCCAGTTTGCTTAAAGCAAAAGAATCTCCCGTGTAATCGGCTATTTCCTGTACTTCATCAACCTGATAATTATGAGCTAAAATAACAGCTTTATGCCTTTTTTTAAGGGCGGCTATTTCAGCTTTTAGCTCCGCTTTGTTCATTTTAATCCTCCTCCCGGCTTGCTGTTGCATCAACAGGAATCCTGTCATCTACTGCTAAAAAATTTTAGCGTAAAGGATCCATTAAGTCAATTATGTGTTTTCAACAGTCAGCCGGTTTTATCCGGTTTCTCCTCTTGGTGGTAAAGATAACCGGGGTTAGATCCTTTATGCCGCGTTTATTGCAAATATTATAACTTGTTATCATGCAGTAGACAAAGAGCGCCTTCCTGTTATAAGTTTAATGAGCAAAAATAAAGAACGAGACCTAAGAACCAGGGGGAAACCGGTGATGCCTGATCATTGTTTTCGCTTTTTCACCGAGAACGCTTTCAGCAGAAGCAGTTTCATACTGCAGACCTGCCTCCAGTGAAGTATTCATGGCCATATTTATACAGCGTTTTGAGGCCTGGACTGCTTCTGAAACGCTGGTAACGATATCTGCAGCTAACTGGTTTATTTTGCTGTTTAATTCCTCATCCGGATAGACATGGTTAACCAGTCCGATGCGCAGGGCTTCTAATGAATCAATACGCCGGCCGGTGAAAATCAGTTCCTTGGCCATAGCCGGGCCGACTACCCGCGGCAACCGCTGGGTACCCCCACAATCAGGCACCAGGCCGTAGACAGCTTCAGGAATGGAAAAAACCGCATTTTCAGAAGCAATCCTGATATCACAGGCCAGGGCCAGTTCCATTCCCAACCCGATACATCCACCTTTAATGGCAGCAATAACCGGTACCGGGAGTTTTTCATACATGCTAAAAACTTTACTTAAATACTGAAGCGTCTCAAAACCGCTGCGCAGGGTTCGATCACCGAGCCAGATCCCTTCAGCAGCAGCCTGCTTTATATCCAGCCCCCCACAAAATGATTTTCCGGATCCAGTGATAATTACAACCCTAATAGTTTCGTTCAACTTAACCGCCACAGCTGTCTCTTCCAGGGCTTTCCACATTTCTCCGTTAAATGCATTTGCCTTTTCCGGACGATTCAGGGTTATGGTAGCTACAGAATCTTCAACTTTAAACAACACATAATTATTGTTCACAGCCTTGATCCTCCTTTTTATCAACATCTAATCAGTGTTTTAATATCTAAGTTACGAAAAACTTTGTTCCCGGCCTATAGAATAACATTATATCAGTCCGGCAGCATAAAAATAATGCTCGCATTTCAAGGAAAAACTACAGATTTATAATTTTCTTGCCCACCGGTTGATTTCTAACTTTGATAAAGATATAATATTTATACAAACGTTTGAATGTTATGGAGGGCATATTTCATGTCAAAAGAAATAGATCGCTGCGAAATTTTTTGCAGTGATAAGGAAAAAGTTGAAAAGGTTAAAACTAAACTGGACGGCCTGGAAGTCATGGTTGATACTTTCAAAGCTCTTGGTGATCAAACCAGGTTTAAGATAGTTTATGCTCTCTGGTATGAAGAACTATGTGTATGCGACCTTTCCCTGGCTCTCGATTTGCCGATAGCCGCGGTATCTTACCATTTACGCTACCTGCGCAGCCTTCGTCTGGTGAAAAACAGAAAGCAGGGCAAGATGGTTTTTTACAGTCTGAATGATGATCATATTGCCAGCCTTATTCAGCTGACTCTTGATCATACAAGAGAAATTAATCATAAATGAGGCGACCGGAATGAATGGATTAATGGAAATATACAGCCCGGAACTGGTTTATGATATAGCTTACTATGCCGGAGAAATATTATTACGTGTGGTTCCACTGCTTGTAGCTGCTGTATTTTTAGCTGAATCGGCAAGACTTTGGTTGGGCGAAGAAAAATTAAAGATTTTATTGTCCGGCAGACATCCATGGACCGGCCGTTTAAGAGCATTAGTTCTGGGGGCATTGCTTCCTTTTTGTGAATGTGGAGCTTTTCCGGTTTTGATTGGATTAATGCGGGCAGGAGTGCCTGCCGGTGTAATGCTAACCTTTTTCCTGGTTAGCCCGGTAGTCAGTATGCCGGCCTTTTTGATATTAATGGGGTTATTTGGCCTGCCATTTTCCCTGTTTTACCTGCTAATCACATCGGCAGCAGCACTTTTAGGCAGCTTTTTTCTTGAAACAGCTGGAACACGTTGGGGAATGTTTAAAGAAGAGACGGTTGTCACATCAGAAAAAAGCAGCGCTGCAGCTTTAGAAATGGCCTGCAGTTCATATTCCGGGAATACAGGCGAAAAAAGCTCCTGCTGCAGCACAGCTGGGACCAACGGTTCCAGTAACTCTAAAGAAAAGTTCATTGCTATAGCCGGCCCGGCCTGGGATCATACTGTCAAACTTCTAAAAAGGGTGCTTCCTTACCTGGCAGTAATTATCCTGGTTTCAGCCTTGCTGCGCAACCTGGTCCCGCAAAATTTAATTCAGCAAGCCCTGGCTGCAAGGGCACCATTTGATATTATTATCGCTGCCCTGGTCGGTATTCCGATTTACAGTGGCGATTGTTCAATGATTGCCATTGCTGCACCGCTTATTGGAGCCACCGGAGCAGTAGGTGCCGGTATAGCTTTTATCATCTCCGGTTCCGGAACCAGTATCAATGGTATTATCTTTATGAATTCAGTTTTTAAGTTAAAATTTCTAGTGTTTTATATATCTACAGTCATCTGTATTGCTATTCTTGTTGGTTACCTGGTTTCAGGTTTACTGGCTTTTGGTATTATCTAAAACTTTGTAAAACAGTATATTAAATTATCGCCAGTATTCCGGGTGATTAAGCACATTTGCACAAAGTACTTTGCCGCTTACACTGCCTATGATATCCGGCCTTAATTCCTGAACCATCCAGGCATCGGCAACTTCATCGGGAATCGGATATGGCGCCTCAAATCCCAGTTTACCTGCCGGCTTAAAGCCATGGCGTGGATAGTAATCAGGATGGCCGAGAACAAATACTAATGCAATTTCAGATTCTGACAACATTATCAAGCCTTCCTCAACAAGCTTTCCACCGACACCCTTACCCTGGGCTTCGGGAGCAACAGCCAGTGGAGCCAGTAGAACAGCCGGTACAGACTTGTTTAAAGAGATATGCGCTTTAGTGAAAAGGATATGCCCGATAACCCGATCATTATTAACAGCTATAAGTGATAACAGCGGCTTTGCAGTCGGATCAACAAATAAACCGCTTACTAATTCTACAATAACAGGGCCTTCCTCTTTCCCAAATGCCTGTCTTTCCACATCAAGCAGATCATGTAAATCTGTTTTTTTTGATTCTCTTATTTGCAATGGATACTCCTTTCATGACGCTGCAATTTTTAAGCCCTGTAAGCCGTACAAGCATCCAAAATAAAAATGAAGAGCAGCCCTTCGTATACCTGGCAAATCAGGGGTTGCGCCAGCTATCAGGAACATGAAGTGCCAAAACCTCACCCCTGGCACATTCCTGATTACCAGAAAACAGGGAACAGGAAAGCTTTGTTTTCTTCTTTCCTGTCTCGATAATACGGGCCCTGAGGTTAACATCTTGATCTATCGGAACCGGGCGGAGATAATCAACCTTTAAAGAACCGGTTACATACCATATATCGGGTTGGGTGCCGATCTCCCGCTTTTCCCGACGGTAGCGATCGGCAACTGCTGTGCAAACACAGTGGCAGTCGATGACCGTAGCAATAATACCACCGTTCAAAAACTGCCTGGGACCGGCAGAGTGAAACAGTTCCGGTAAAAAAGTAGCCACCGTTTCATCACCGTCCCAAAAACTCTTCAGGTGCAAGCCCCATTCATTAGCAGGTCCGCAACCGTAACAATAGTTATCCGGAACCTGATCCTGTATAGCTTTTTTGTCCATATTAACTACCTCCATAATAAAACAGCGTTGCCCCGGTAGCACCTAACATAACTCATTGCCACAGCCGACTATATCATTACTTTATTTCAAAAACAACTATAATGTATTGACACTGTAATGTATTGATATTCTTGTTTGGCGGGGTTAAACCGATCAAAACCCTAACATGTCTTCTTATGCGCCGTAATTATTTAAACCGCTACTGCAAAAAAGTCTCCCCATAAAATATATTAAATACTAGTTTAACACCTTTCATCGCGGCATAAATGTGCCGATAGTAACTTTTTATGCTATGATCAAAATACTGAAATTCTTATAATCAACCCAACTTGTAATGGAGGAAAACCATGCTAAAAGATTACTACAGGCTATCACGTCCAATTAATGCTTTTGCCGGGTGTACTGCTATTTTTATAAGTGCCTATGCTGCACAAACACCAAACTGGCAACCTGTTTTTATGGCAGCGGTAACAGTGCTTTTGATTACTGCTTCCACCAATGCCTGGAATGATTATATTGATATTGAAATAGACAAAATCAATAAGCCTGATAGACCTTTGCCCGCAGGCAAGATTAAGCCGCGTAAGGCCCTAATCTTTTCTATTACAGGCAGTCTCATTTCCCTGCTTACCGCTGCTTCAATTAATCAGGCCGCGTTTTTTATCGCTCTGGGTGCAAATATCCTGCTTTATCTATACTCATGGAAGCTTAAATGTACTGTTTTGCTGGGTAATGTCGCCGTAGCTGCCATTATTGGGCTCTGCTTTATTTTTGGTGGTGTAGCAGCAGAAAATATTGGTCCAACCCTAATGCTTGCCGTCACCGTATTTTTTGCAATCATGGGGCGTGAAATCCTGAAAACAATGGCCGATTATAAAGGCGACCTGCGGCAAAATTGCGGAACAATCGCTGTAGTATGGGGCAAACAAACTGCCAGAGTTTATGTAATCGTTTCCTTGTTAGTATCCGCCTTGTTAATGTTGGCTACATATTTTATCGAACAGTACAGCTTCGTTTATTTGTTTATTATTATACTGGGAATGTATCCTCTTTTTACCTACATAGCGATCAAAGCTAAAAGTAATGTCCCGGCAAAAATACTGGAAAAAAACAGTACTATAATGAAATATAGCTTTTTTGTCTGGTTTTTAGCCATTGTTCTGGGCACAGCTTTAGCCGGCTGAAGGAGAAAACTGATATGAGCAGGTACTTATTATAAGTTTCTAGTTTATTTAGGTTATCAGTGATAGCACATAAATAACCATGGTTGCGGCAATAGGAACGGTTAGATCATCCAGGGTTGATGGAGAAAAAAGCTCGACCAGGGTTCCTGCTAAAGCTGTTACCATGGTATAGATAAAGACCAGGTTTAAGGTTAGTAATTTTTGATTAACTGGATTGAACAGGCCGAAGAAATAAAAGGCCGAAAAACAAAGCAGGAATGCGGAAACAAAAAAAGCTAGCGAACCTTCTAAAGTTCTCTGAGTTCCAGTGTAGTTAATATTAATTTTTATTCTTCCGTATTTCTTACCAATAACAGAAGCAAAAGTGTCACTGATGATCATGATTAAAATACCGCAAATGGGAAAATAGAGCCGGTCTGGAGCTAATACCACAAAAACAGCTATTAGAAAGGTTATTGAAATGCTGTAATAAAATGGCCCCTGTAAACGCCCTATACTTTCCTCAGCTTCTTCACCAATCGAATCATAGAGCTCCTGCAGGTGTTTTACTGAACTGTCTCTAGAACTAAAATAAGTAACAACGGTCAGAGACAGGGCAATAAAAACTGCATGTAAAGGAAGGATGAAAAAGGGAACAATTAAAACCACCAGGCCGGCAAATAAATGGACTATCTTCCGGGCATGAAACTTTGAAATATAACCTTTCTTCTTAAGAAAAACGGGTAAAATAATAGTGATTAAGATATAACCATAGGCGATGCCAATAAGAATTAAATCATAAAAGAAATCAGCTATTCTGTAATCTGCAATGATATCACTTAGAGCAAGCATATACTATCCACATTTCTTAATATTAAAAACCCATGTTAATTATATCAACACCGTTTATTTATTTCCACCTATCGACAATTATAACCTTACCCATATTATCATATTTATTACCACACAAGAACAATGAAGGTATTATAATACCTTCTTATTGGATTTGGTCAATTTAATGAATCGGACTGAGAAAAGAAAAGGAAGGCAAGTTCCTAACCAGCCAAAATATTATAACCAGGGGTAATATAGACCACAGCAGGAAGGGGGCAATTTTTATGTCGGCCGGAGTAAAACTCCGATCAAAAGCCAATCTAAAAACAGTGATGATACCATACAAGACAACCGGGAAAAATAAAACTGCCAGGGCATTGCTTTTAAGAGCCAATAAAAAACGCCCGCTAAATAGATGAAGTAAGGCCCTGGTTCCTCCACAGGCCGGGCAGAGCAGGCCGGTTGCCTGGTAAAACTGGCAGTGATAAGGACGGACCACCTCCCTTAAGCCAGGGGTGGTCACGTAAAAAAACACCATTATAACCATGATTATCACTATTATTAAAAGGACCTGCTCAAGACTATATTTTGAAGAAATGTTCAAATATCCTTTCATCCTTTGTAAACTTTAAAAAGATTATTTATTGAAATCCCCCGTTCAAAGCAATTGTTAAACATTACCATATAAACTGACGCTCAATATTTCTTATAATCTCACTAAACAATACCGGGCTTAATATCACGAAGATGATTCCAAGAACTATTGAAAGCGCACCTAAGACTATTCCGGCCAAAGCAAATTGCTGCTGCTGCTGTAAGGCTAAAATGCCGCAAACCAAAGCAACAATGCCCAGGACAATGGATATGTAAGAACAGCAAACAAACAGTAATAATCCCAGAATTCCCGCAACCAGAGAAATAATGCCCATAGTATTGTTCTTGGAAGCTACAGCTACCGGTTTCGTATCAGTCATTTTACAATACCTCCATTATGATTGTTTTATGCCTGCCATTATTAATTCTTGATCGAAATAATTATTCCTTTAAGAGAAGTTGNCCATACTTAAGTATTGATGAGCACTTAAAAGCNTCTTCATGTTAAGGACGCCACCATTCCCCGTTATCATTGCCATCATCGTCACCATTGCCATTATCATCGCCGTTACCACCATCTTCACCGTTGTCATCATCGTCACCGTTGCCATCATCATCGCCGTTGCCATTATCGTCGTCATCACCATTGCCATCATCATCGCCATTGCCATCATCGTCACCGTTGCCATTATCATCGCCATTGTCATCGTCGTCGCCATTGTCATCACCATTATCATCGCCATTGTCATCGCCATTGTCATCGCCATTGTCATCGTCGTCGCCATTGTCATCGTCGTCGCCATTGTCATCGCCATTGTCTTCATCTTCATCTTCGATGGCAGTATGTTCATCACAGGTCATCCAGGGAGCATTTTTTTCAATAAAGTAATCGGCCTTTACACTGCCAGCAGCCCGGCAAGCTTCAGTGGGTCGCAGACCGGATATTGTACATACCTCCATCCTGATAATACCGTCAGGGCGGTTGAAATCCCTGATTTCCAGATCTTTAAATGCCTCCAGTAAAAGCTCACGCATAAAAGCGGTAGCATAGTCCCAACCCGGTCTTATATTGCCCAATTTCGGCTCATCGTAACCCATCCAAAAAGAAGCTACCAGGTTGGGGGTGTAAGCGACCAGATAGGCATCGTTATAGTAGTCAGTTGTACCGGTTTTACCTGCCACAGGGCGGTCAAATCTTAATGCCCGGGTAACAGGGTGCCTGCGGATAAATTCCAGTAATATATCATTAACTAAAAATGTTGCCTGCGGACTTAGTATTTGTTGGGGATTAACCTCCTGCTGGTATATTAAACCACCATGCCTGTCTTCTATTCTTCTAACAGTATGGAAGTCGACCTTAACTCCCTCGTTAGCCAAAACACCGTATGCCTGGGCCATCTCTATCGCCCTTACCCCATAAGTAAAACCACCCAGGGTCAGGCTAAGATTATCTATTTCTTCAGGTGTAAAAGAATTAATACCCATGCGCCTGGCATAATCAACCCCTACTCTTGGCCCTAAATCTACAAATGCACGAACCGCTGGGATATTATATGAATAATAAAGGGCCTCTCTGACCGTAGTCATACCCCTAAACCGTCTGTCATAGTTAAAAGGCCGCCATCCATGCGGACCTGTAAATGGCGAGTCATCAAGGGTTGAACCGGCACCGGCCAAAGTGCCTTCTTCAAAAGCCGGAGCATAGGTAATTATCGGCTTAATCGCCGAACCGGGCTGCCGCAGTGAATTATAACGCAGCACCTCGTCTACACCTTTACGGTATTCTCGCCCTCCACCCAGTGCTTTAATCCTACCGGTAATCGGATCGGCAAGAACAATTGCTGCCTGGGGTTGAGCCAACCCCTTTTCTTCATCGATATACTCTTGTAACTGATTCCAGGGCAAATTACGACCTGGCGGTATAGCAGTCAGAGCTTCTTTAACCCCTTCCATATCTACATAAACAGTCCTCGGATATAAGTCTTCCCGGCCAAGAATCTCTTCTACATGGTTTTGCATGTCCGGTTCCAGGTTAGTGTAAATACGCAAACCGCCGGTATAAATTGCGCGATAAGCTTCTCTGCGGGAACCAATGGATGGAATTGAACTCAATATTTCAAGCAATTCATGGTGAAGAACATAGTCGATATAATATGGGTAGGGATAAAGAGGATCACGTGGTTCAGCATAAACCAACTCTTCTTCAATTGCTCTTCGATATTGGAATTCCGTAATATAATTTAGCCTTTTCATGCTTGAAAGCACCGTTTTCATTCGTCTTTCAGCCAATTCTACGCTTCTAATTGGGTTATAATTGTTAGGAGATCGAGCAATACCGGCCAACATTGCTGCTTCAGCAAGACTTATGTCGCCGATGCTCTTATCAAAATAAGTCTGGGCAGCTGCTTCAACCCCGTAAGCACTGTTCCCGAAGTATATACGATTTAAGTATAACTCCAATACTTCTTCTTTGCTGTATTTGCGCTCAAACTGAATAGCCAGCCAGACCTCCTGTATTTTTCGCTTGTAAGTTTTCTCCCTTGTTAAAAAGGCATTCTGAGCCAACTGTTGAGTAATGGTACTTGCGCCCTGCACTATTTCTCCAGCTTGATAATTGGCATATGCCGCTCTCATACTGCCGAGAACATCAAAACCAAAATGATTGTAATAGCGCTCATCCTCAATAGCAATAAAGGCTTCCTGTACATGTTTCGGGATCTCATCTAAACCGACTACAATGCGATTCTGCTCATCATGAAAAACTGTTACTTCATTTCCTCTGCTGTCATAAAGATACGATGTCTCTGCTGTCGCCAGGCGTTTTGGATCAAATGGTGGCGTTTCATTGACATACTGAATTACAACAGCTGCAGCAGCTGCTCCGGTGACAAGGAAAATAAGGGCCAGCAAGACTAAAATAATTGTTATTACACTGCCGATACGGGCTGGCTGTTTATGTTTTTTCGAAGCCGGCGTATTAAAATCAAAATAGACAGGGTTTTTCTTCTCGGCCATCCTTTATAGATCCTCTCTTTAGCCAATATATCAATCTATGGACAAAACAACCTCTGCATGCATGTCAGTTTACAAGCAGTCCTTTATAACTACCGGTAAAACTTGCAAAAGAGGTCTCAAAGTAAATCTTGTACTAATTATAACACAGCTGTCACTTATCAAAAATCAACTGTTTTTCAATCCAGGAGTTATTTGCTTAAAAATTAACATCCTTTCCAAAGTGGCTTCCTTTTTTCCGTAAATGCAGCAATCCCTTCCCTAAAATCTTCGGTCTGCAACAGTTGGTCTACCGCTTCTTGTTCAATTTTGAGCCCGGTCTTTATCTCCTGCTGCATTATAATGCAGCTGCCTTTATCTGTTCACTCTTTTTCCTCTCAAGACTGCTTCAATTCTATTTTTAAGCGGTTCTGGAACATTTTTAAATTTTACATGATCAATTTTCTTAATAACCGGACTGTTAACTTTTACTATTAAAGAGAGGTCCCGTGCAGTTAATCCCTGTTTTTTTCGCAATTCTTTGACTGTTCTATTGCCAAATGTTTTAAAAAACATGATTATCCTCCAAAATTTACCCTCTGCTGTAAAAAAGAACTGCAAATCCAACCACCAAAAAATACCCTACAATGGCCAGGGCAAGGATAGCCAGTACCTTTTCAAAAATATCTATTTTTTTCTGGCGAACCAGGCATTCGGAACACAAGGGCAGTTTTTCAAAATGAAAAAGTGGAAAATGCTCCCTTGAATAGCCTCCCCGGATCGGGTGAAAGCTAACCTGATCGGCATTTACTTTTTGGGCACATTTTTGGCATGTATATGTTTTATTTTCCATAAATCAGGCTCACCTTATAAAAAATCATTTTGAAGACTGGTAACCTGCTGTGGGTCAAAGGGCTTCATGCTTAATGGTTCATCATCCAGTGCTGACCTGTGAGATTCAAATGTCGGCCGAGGACTGTTATAAAAAACACCCAGCGGAATATTATCTCCCCACTGGCGAGAACACTCCATTGCTGCCGCCCAATCCCTGGGGTTTTCAATATCCGGGAAAAAAACTCGTTTTTTATACCAACCGTAAGTGTTTACCTTATTAAATGAAACACAGGGCTGTAAAATATCAATCAGGGCGTAGCCAGGAAAATTTATCGCCTCTTTCATCGTTTCACGCAGATGCTCCTTTTCCCCGCTAAAACAGCGGGCAACGAATCCGGCCCCCATAACCAGGGCCAGGGAAAGCGGGTTCAATGGAGGTGCTGTGACACCTTCTACCTGGACACCGGTTTTCATCCCCGGTTCACTGGTCGGACTGGCCTGTCCCTTGGTCAGACCGTAAACCTGGTTATCATGAACAAAATGGGCAATATCCGGATTACGGCGAATGTTATGAATAAAGTGATTTCCGCCTTCACCATAGCTGTCACCGTCACCGGACTCGACAATTACTTTTAGATCTTTGTTGGCCACCCGGGCCCCAACAGCAGGTGGAAGAGCTCTTCCATGCAAACCATTAAAACCGTTTACCCGCAGATAATGCGGTATTTTGGCTGCCTGACCGATCCCGGATAATAGCAGTATCTTGTGCGGAGGCAGTTCAAGATCAAAAAGCGCTCCGGCCAAAGCTTCCCGGATAGCAAAATTACCACAACCAGGACACCAGGCTGTTTCTCCAATCATGTAATCTTCAGCTTTATAGATCATTTTTTACCTCCTCCACAATTTCATGGGGCATAAAAGGGCGTCCGTCATATTTTAAGATTAAACTGTCGATCGAAAGCCCTGTTTCCCGACGAATCAGGGCAGAAAGCTGTCCACAGGCATTGTTTTCAATACAATAACTGCGCTTCACCCCGGGGAACAGTTTTTTTAGACGTTTCTGGGGAAGAGGCCAGATATCACTAAAATGGAGCATGGCTGTTTTTGTTTCCAGTAATGCAAGCATATCTACAACTTCCCGCAGCACCCCGTAGGTAGAACCCCAGCCGATTAACAGCAATTCCGGATTAGGATCGCCATATAGATCTGGTTCATCCATTTCTTCAGCCAGGGCTTTAGTTTACGCATNCTTTTTTCTACCATCGAGCGACGGGTAGAAGCGTCTTCAATAATATTACCATTCTCATCGTGTTCATCACTATCAACTAAAACTACCTCATTTTCAAACTGCCCGGGTAAAGCACGTGGTGATATGCCACTTTCGGTAATCCGGTAGCGCTTATAGGGTTTTTCATACCCGTTTTCTTCTGCAATAAATCGGTTATATTTCATCCGCCCGAAATCAAAGGGTTCTACGGAACGGTGGGTGTCGGCAAAGTTTTGATCTGAAAGGAAAAATACCGGTGTCTGGTAACGATCGGCCAGCTCAAATGCTTTATTTAAACGGTAAAAAGCATCTTCGTGCGAGGTTGCACTTAAAACTGCCCGCGGAAATTCGCCGTGGCCGCTGTGAATAACGAATTCAAGATCGGCCTGCTCAGTGCGTGTAGGCAAACCCGTAGCCGGGCCGGGCCGCATTGCTATAACTATTACCAGGGGAGTTTCGGTCATACCGGCCAGGGAAACTCCCTCCACCATCAGTGAAAACCCGCCTCCTGAAGTACAGGTCAGGGCTCTAACCCCGGCATAAGAAGCGCCAATAGCCATGTTGATGGCTGCAATCTCATCTTCGGCCTGTTCAACCACCACAGGATAATTTTTGCTTTTCCCGGCCAGGTAATTCATGATTCCGGTTGAAGGGGTCATCGGGTAAGCAGATAGAAATCGGCACCCGCTGGCAAGAGCAGCCATGCCCAGTACCTGGCTGCCGTCAATAAATAGTTTTTTAGCATCTTTGTTTCTTGGAGGCAAATCAAAGCAGGTGCTGCAAAATTGAGCTGCCGCTTCAAAACCTGCCTTGAGTGCAGCAATATTTTTATCGGCAACACCTTCTTTATCTGCAAAGATGTCCTTAAGCAAAATTTCAACTGTAGAGGTTTGCAGGCCCATCAATACCAGCAGGGCTCCAACCGCTACTGTGTTGGCCATTACTTTTCCGCCGGCCTCTTCGGCCAACTTTTGCAGTTCAACCGGCACACCCCTGTTTTCTTTTTCCGGGAGGCTGAACAAGTTCGGGTCAAAAATAACCCGGCCTGAAAAAACCAGGTTATCCCGGTGAAGAAAGTATGTCTCTTCATTGAGAGCAACCATAATGTCAATCGATTCGACTGTTGTCCAGGGAGTGTCTGAAGTAATACGAAGGCATGAAAAATTATGACCGCCCCGGACCCGGGACATGTAATCTTTAGTATAAATCAATTCACAGCCTTCCCTGACCAGCGCTTTACCCAGCAGGTTCATAATCGTCTCCATACCCTGACCTGCTGCGCCTCCTACAAGGATATTGACTTCCATAACCGGTGATCAACTCCTTTCACTTATATTATCCTACTAGTAGCATATATGTTCAAGTTGTTTTAGACATAAAATTTTTCACACCTCAGAGCCACAAAAAGACCACATCTGCACAGTTTTGCTATTTATGGGCTGAAATTAAGGCATCAAGGTGCTAAAAAGTTAAATCCAGTTAATCCAGGCTAAAAGAACCAGGCCAAGAATTATTAAAACCAGCCCGCTGAAATAGCTGAGATACCTGGTGTACTTGCTTATCCTTGGCAAACCCCTGGCTATTCCGGCGAAAGTACCGGCTGCTATAAGGGGAATCCCATGACCCAGGCCATAAACAAAAAGCAGCCCACTGCCGTAAAATGGTTCGGCCTGAACTGCTGCATAGGTGATAATCACGGCCAAAACCGGTGTGGCACAGGGTGAAGCAACCAATCCAAAGAGCATCCCCATGACCAGGGATCCACCCAAACCGACTTTTTTAACCGGGATATTTTTTAAGCCAGGCAAATTAAAGGTTAAAACGCCGAGCAGCTGCAAACCCATGATAATGGCCACAGCAGCGAGCAGGTAGTACCAGATCTCGCCAATTTCACCGAATACCCGACCAAATCCGGCAGCTATAAAACCTAGGATGGCAAAAGTAACGGCCAAACCGGTAACAAAAGTTAACGAGATAAAGAAACCTCTTGAACGTGAACCTTCACCATACCCTCCGATATAGCTGATTAAAAGAGGAACCATTGACAAAATACAGGGGCTGATACTGGTAATTAAGCCGCCAAGAAAAACGATGGCCAGGGTAAAAAGAGATCGTTGCTCCACAGTAGCGGGAAGCTGTTCTGTAAAAAAATAGTCCAGGCGTGATAATTCCTCAGCTTCAAAAGGCTCACCAATGATCGGTTCAATTTTGGCCTCCATCTCTTCAAAACTGAAAATGCCTGCTTCTTCGGACACCACTTCACCTTGTTCGTTGATAAAATAAAACATCGGGATATATAATACATCATATATTTTCAGAAGCTGATCAGAAGCAGGGTTATCGAGGTCGGCGACAATAAATTCCACTCTACCGGCATAATGTTCTTTTAGAGCCATGATCACGGGCTCCATCATTACGCAAGCAGTTCACCAGCGGGCATAAAACTTAAGAACTATCGGTTTTTCAGCATCAAGGCTTAAATTGTAGGCAGCATAAGGGTCATCTGCAGGTTGAAATTCAGAATCAGCTGGAGCTGTTTCCTCCTCTTCTCCTGGTGTAAGTGATGGCAAATGAGAAAAAAATAATATTGCCATAACTGCTATTACAATAAAAATTAAGACGATCAGCTTATACTTATTAAACAAGTTCAAACCTCCGGGCAAAATTAAACCTCCTTATTTTTTACTAAAGCAACAATTTTTTGATCACAACTTACTATCCTGGATCCTGGCCTTTAAGATAACTGCAGTTCCATGGTAAGGACACATGCATTCAGGTTTGCTTAAGCCAAACTCATCGATTAAGTCATCTAAGTCATCAGTAAAGAAAGAGCAGGCATAAACCAGCAGGGGGAGTTAACCATGCAGCCGGCAATCAAAAGAGCAGTGTTTCATTGATTATAAAGATGTTTCATAATATCGCGACGGGAAACTATTCCGACTAACTGATCATTATCATCAATGACCGGAAGCCGATTGATGTTTTTTTTGACCATCATGGTGGCTGCAGTTTCCAGGTCTTGATCCGGTTTTATGGTAATCACATCTTTGCTCATCAGCCGCCCGGCCTCCAGGGCCATGGCTCTTTGCAGCTCATCAACAAACTTAGAGGGGCTGCCCAGATAGATCAACCCACCAAGAATTTCCAGGTAACCGGGAGCCTCAATCCTTGAAGCCCGCCTGATTAAATCACCTTCAGTAACCATCCCGACTACCCTGCCATCCTTATCTATTACCGGTAATCCACTTATGTCATTTTCCTGGAGCAGTTTAGCACATTTTTCCACCGGATCACTGGTCGAAACTGTTATCACTTCTGTAGACATGACTTCTTTAATTTGCATATATTTACAACCTCCTTGTTACAGTTTATTTATTAAAAACAAACTTTGCAATTGCCTGCATGTAATTTTCTGAGTCAACAAACATGATATCGTTATGATCTGCTCGAGGAATGATCAGCATCTCTTTTTGCCCTGTTCCCAGAGATTGATATAAATCTTCACCCTGTGCTAATGGAACCAGGCGGTCATGCTCGCCATGGATGACCAAAGACGGCAGTTCTATTGTTCCGGTCAGACGCCGATATTCTTTTTCCAGTACAGAAAGATCTCCGGGCGAAGGTAAGCCCAGATGGCAAATCAACCCGGCTACACTGATAAAACCACTTTCAATGATCAGCCCTTTTAATTTCCCGGGAAATTTTGCGGCAAGTTCCAAGGCAGAAATGCTACCCAGCGAACGGCCCATAACATACCAGTCATATCTTTTGCCTTCAACGGGCAGGTGATGATAAACATAATCGAAAATTACCCCGGCATCTTTGACCATATCGGTAAAGGTGGGGGTTCCATCGCTGGCCCCGTAACCCCGGTAATCGGCAACAAAAAGGTTTAATCCCCTGTCGGTATAAAGAGGGGCTATGCCGTCATAATCACTAACCACCTCACCGTTGCCGTGAAAGTAAAGGATCCAGGGATTTTCTTCTCTGGCGGGATAAGCACGGCAGACAATGGACAAATTGTTTTCAAGCGGGACTTTTAGATCAAAAGCTCCGCCCCGGGGTCTGCTGTGCTGACGGCGTGGATAAAAAAGGTACATGGGCAGTGATGAATTGTCAATTACAGAATATAAATCGGACATTTAATCACCTCTATAATAACAAATGGTCTTTACTGGATTTCCTGTTCAATGACAAGGCGATTTTTGTTATATAGTTCCTGACCCTGTTCGAGGAGTTTGTCAGCTTCAGAGGCATAGTCTTTAATAAACTGCTTGTCTGAAAGCTGGCCCAGGTTAATTTTGACATTATAATAAGCTCCAATCAGGGCAGCCCGGGCCTGCAAATTTGCCATACCAAGGTCGGATATTGCCGCCGGGTTGCCTTTGCCGGCAACCTCATCAACCAGGGACAGCACACGTAAACTGCCTCGGGCAATTTGCATCGGAACATCGGCTGCATTTTTAATGGCTTCCTGAATAACTTTTTTTCGCTTCGCTTTATCAGCTTCACTTTCTTTGGGCAGCCGGTAGCCTTCCATAACCTGGTTGAAGGCTACTGTATCTTCATCAATTCCTTCTAACATCCTGGTCATCAAAAACCGCGCTTCTTCTCCGACCTTTTTCAGCATATCAACTATATCACCCAGCTTGTCCCGATTTTGACTTAAATTGCAGTACATCGAAAGAAGACCAGCGCCCTGGGCTCCGGCCAGTGCAGCAACACTGCCTCCACCCGGTGCGGGAGACGGAGAAGATACTTCACGAACTAACTCCTGGATGGACAGTTCTTTAAGCATAATATATTCTCCTTAACAAGCAATTTAGTTACAACTTAATATCAGTAATAAACTTAATTATAACAGTGAATTGCTGCTCATGCCAGTTCCCGGTTTCTACCTGCCCTGCCGCAGGCCAGTTCTTTAAGCTCTTTTTCTATTTCAGGTGCAAGAGGAGGAACCTCGTGCCATTTTAATATTTCTTTCAGTAAATCATTGGCACTTTTTGCCAGGCTCTTGGAACCGGCAGATTGCCAGTTTTTGTAATTGTTGCGATTAAAAAGATTGGTAAAATGCATCTGGTTGCGGAAATGATCTATGGTATGCTGTTCGGTTATATAGTTGCCCCCGGGGCCGACTTGCTTGATCACATCCAGGGCCAGGGTAGCCGGGTTGATATCTACTCCGCGGACAAGATATTTAACAGCTCCGGCCCCTTCATTACATAAGATCAGGTATTCAAGGCTGCCGGTTGTACCGGAACCAATGTAACCAAGATCATGAATCAAATTACCTCCGGCCAGGCCGGAGATGAGCAGGTTAAAACCAGCTTCCATCGCCGCTTGTTGGTCAAAAATATGCGCATCGGTACAGCCTGCAAGGGTAAAAGAGGGTAAATCATAATACTGGGCCATTTGAACCAGTGATGCCGAGCCAAGAGCCCCCTGCGGGTTTCCGTAAGTACAAATCGTGGTAATCATATCCAGGGGAGGTGTCCCACCTCCATAAATAAAGGGTGCTCCCTTTGCTTTTAGCTGGTGAACCACCAGGCCGGAAAGTATTTCGGCATTGGCCACAACCAGCGCACCGGCTGTTGTTACCGGGCCGGTTGCTCCGCAAAGTACTGCTGAAGCATAAACAGTCGGTATTCTTTCCTCTGCAGCGGTAAGCAGTTTACTTAAAGCATTCTTTGACTGAACCAGTGGTGATGTTGGTTGAGAGTAATGGATAATATAAGGCTTTTCAACCAGCTTTTCTTTACTCCCTCTCACGATACCGGCCATTTCAATTATTTCAAGGAGACCCTGACGATCATGGGCATCGAAAATAATCGGCTTGACACTGTTTAAAGTCATGGCCTCAAAGTGATGCCGATCAATTCTATCCTCGGGCACATCCGCAGCCCGGGCCATGGACATGACAAAATCTAAATTATCAAGGGCATCAGTAACAATAGCGGCATTTACCGTGTCCTGTTTAACTGAAAGTCTTCTTTCGCCGGTTTCAATATCTATTGTGTAAGAGGTATCAGAACCGGTGCCGTAATAAATATTATCCTTTTCAAGAATCATCGCCTCGTTACCGCTGCGATCAAAGATTAATACTTTGCCCGGTGCTGTTTGCAGTGCCTGCTGAACCATAAAAGTGGGGATCTTGACCAGATCACCTGTTACACGAGCCCCGCCATCATGTAAAAGTTCCATCGCTTCTGGCTCGCATATCTTTACTCCAACCTGTTCCAGTATATCCAGGGTGGCCTGATGCAGCTTTTCGGTTTGACCAGGTGTCAAATTTAGCAGCCCCAAACGCCTGTTAAAAATACTCTTGTTGAGCAATATTACTGCCTCCCTTATTATAATTGCCAAAGCTGCCTATAAATGCTATTTTTTGCTATCTAAATACGTTTTACCGGGTTCCCGGGCTACCTGCCGGTCACGACGCGAGACAATTTTTTGGATCTCTTCTTTAGTTTCCGGTGAGATTATTTCCAGATGGTGATTTTTTAGAATAGTTCGCACCTGTTCATTAGCCACCTCACCAAATGTTTTACTCCCTTCTTTCACCCAGACATCATAGTTTTTCCTATTTAAGGTTTGCGGGAAATATAATTCCCGGCGAAAATGCTTCATGGTATGTTCATCAGCCAGGAAATGTCCGCCGGGACCCACTTTATCGATTAGATCAAGGGCCAGGTGCTCATCGCTGGTATCGATGCCTCGCAGCAAATGCTTGACGCCGCCTACAGCCTCGTTACAAAGCAGTAAATGCTCCAGGCAGGAAATCATCCCTATGCCCATGTAGCCCAGGTTGTGAATCAGGTTGCCTCCGGCCAACCCGGCAATTAGCAGGTTAAATCCAGCTTCCATACCGGCCTGTTGATCAAAAATATGGGCATCAGTACAACCGGCTGTAGTAAATGAAGGTAAGTTATAATACTGGGACAGGCCAACCAGTGAAATACAGCCCCGGTCACGTTCCGGCCCTCCGTAAGAGCAAATCGAGGTGCCCATATGCATGGGCGGAATTCCTCCGCCATAAATAAACGGTGCTCCTGCAGCTTTTAATTGATGAATGACCAGGCCTGATAATATCTCGGTATTGGCGACAACCAGGGCTCCGCCCATTGTTACCGGGGCAGTAGCACCAAGCATAGGAGTTGTTGCATAAATTAGCGGAATACCTTCTGAAGCACAGGTCAGCAATTTTTCTAAAGCGTCACCTGAATGCAGCAAAGGTGAACTGGGTTCGGCATAAAGAGCAAGGTGGGGCTTTTTACGCAACTCTTCTTTGCCCCCGGCGACCAGGCGGGCTATTTCAATAATGGATTCCAGGCCGCCACGCTGATAGGCAGTAAACAAGATTGGTTTACTGGTATTAAGAATCATCGCTTCAAACTGGTGAAGGTCTGATGCATCGACAGGAACATCAGTTGCCACTCCCAAAGACATGGCAAAATCAATATGCTCCAATGCTTCAACTAATTGTGCGGCGTGACAGTTATCCTGTTTAAGCGGTCTCCGGCGTTCTCCGGAATAGAGATCAATCGTAAAAGGTACCTCTGAGCCGGTTCCATAGTATATTTTGTTTTTCTCCATTGCTATATTTTTACTGCTGTCACGAGCAAACAGGGTAACTGCAGAGGGTGCTGTCTCCAGGGCCTGCTCGACCATCCGGGGTGGAATCTTTACCAGGGGACCATCAACCCGGGCACCGGCATTATGAAGCAACTCCAGTGATTCAGGTTCAAAAACTTTCACTCCTGTATGTTCAAGAATCTGCAAGGTGCCTTTATGAATTCGGTCCATTTGTTCTTTATTCATCATACTTAAACCGATTGTGTTGATAGAAGGGTTGTTTACCGTCATTTTGTTAACTCCTGTATAGTTATTTCAGCTTGAACGTCTCTTGATTCACATAACTCATTTCTCTTCAGGCATAAGCTGAACAATTTTTTCCGCGCTCAAAGGAAGTTCGCTCACCCAGTCCCCCGCTGCATCTGCCACCGCGTTGGCCAGTGCTCCCAGAACAGGCACCTGAACAATTTCACCCAGACCCTTTGCTCCAAAAGGCCCGTGTGGATCATCAGTTTCGATAAAAAAGTGTTCTATTGAAGGAACATCAAGGATTGTCGGTATCTTGTAGTCAACAAATGAAGGGTTGACTACCCGCCCTTGTTCAAACAGGTATCCTTCATATAAGCTAAATCCCAGGCCCTGGGTTACCCCACCGCAGACCTGTCCGCTCGCAGCCAGATGATCAACAATCCGACCTGAATCATGAACGGCTACAAACCGGTGGATAGTTAAAGACCCGGTAGATTGATCAATTTCAACTTCTGCAGCATGGGCGGCAAAGGAATAGGTAACTGAAATATTGCCATAGCCACTATGATCATAGTCTTCAGCAGGAGGCAAATAACTGCCTTCCCCAACAATTTTCAGCCCGCTGGTCTGGTTATGGTAATATAAAGCTACTGCTTTTAAATCAGGCCCATCACCCGAAGCAGTGCTGAGCCTGCCATCATTCATGCTGACTGGTTCACCAACCATTTCCCCGGCAATCTTTATAATATTATTTTTCAGATTTTCAGCAGCCATCTGGACAGCCCGGCCGCCAATCGTGGTTTGCCGGTTGGCCAGGGCCCCCTGGGAATATGGGGCAACCAGTGTATCGCGGGAGCATATCATGATCATCTGCGGTTTCAGACCAAGTACCCTGGCCGCAATCCGGGCAAAAGCAGCATTAGTTCCCTGTCCATAATCCTGTTCACCGCTAAAAACGGTTACTATTCCATCACGCTCCAGGAAAACCCGGGCAGAAGCTCCGCGAAAATCTTTGTTGGCCACCAGGCTGCCTGAAGCATGAATAGCGGCACTAAGCCCGTAACCGCGGTTCTTTTTGCGTTTGTTCCAGCCTATTTTCGAGGCAGCTTTCTGCAAACAGCCGCCAAGCTCACAGCTTTGAATGTTAAGCCCATGCACGGTTATATCTCCGCTGCGGGTGCAGTTTTTCAGGCGCAGCTGCAGCGGATCCATCTTTAGTTTTTTAGCTGCCTGGTCGATTAAAGATTCACAGGCAAAATTTGCCACCTGGTTTCCGTAAGCCCTGTACTGGGCGGTAGGCACTTTGTTGGTATAGGCAAGCCTGACCCTGGTTTTTATGCTGGGAATACGGTAGACAGAATCATTTCGTTCAGAAAGAGTTTTTGAAACCAGGGGTGCCTGGGCACTGTAAGCCCCATTATCAGTTATAATATCGGCTTCACGGGCCAGGATGGTCCCATCAGAGCGCAGAGCCATTTTCAATTTCATTTTAGCTGCAATCAGCGGACGTCCGGCTATAAATTCCTCTTCCCGGGTTAACTGCATTTTCACCGGGGCTCCGGTTTGCATGGAAAGGATTGAAGCAAGTATATACAGCTTCAGGTTGCCGTAAACTCTTCCCCCAAAACCACCGCCCATGACCGGACCAATTATCCTGACCCCCGAATATGGCATATCAAGCACTTCAGCAATAATATCGCGAACAATATCGGGTGACTGCAGGGCCGTGTGGAGATTTACACCGCTTGTATAACTGCTTACGGCCACACAGGCAATGGGTTCTAAGTAAGCAGGATGAACAGAAGGAGTGGAAAATGTATTTTCAACAATAACATCTGCTTCGGCAAATGCTTTACCGGGGTCTCCGCGCTGGATATTCCTTTCCCAGGCTATGTTGCCTGGAAACTGCTCATGCAGCTGTGGCGAACCGGCTTTCACTGCTTCCGCTGGTTCAAAAACAGCCGGTAGTGGTTCATAATCTACCTTAACTGCCTGCAAAGCTCGATCAGCTGTTTCCTGGTCAACGGCAGCCACCACAGCCACTTCATCGCCGATATAGCGTACCCGTTTCAGGGCCAGGGGCAGTTCATCTTTGATTACGATCCCGTATGGTTCACACTGCAGATCTGCTGCAGTAAGCACCGCCTTCACTCCCGAAATAGCCAGGGCAGCAGAGCTGTCAATATTCCTGATACGGGCATGTGGGTGAGGGCTGCGCAGTATTTTACCATAAAGCATACCGGGAAATTTTAAGTCAGTGCCGTAAAGAGCTTTACCGGTAACTTTTGCCCACACTTCGGGGTTTTGATATCCGGCCAAACCGGAGAAACCGGAACAAACTTTTTTCGTCTTTGTTGACTCAACAGACAACTAAGCAATCACTCCTCGAAATTAACCTTTAACCTCCACACTGAAGGTCTCACTAATCAACCCGGATCCTGGGATTAAGCATTCCATATATGATATCGGCTGCCAGGTTAGAGAGGCTGTAGACGGCGACAACGATCATCGAGCCGGCCTGAATAATCGGCAGGTCCTGGCGCTGAATGCCGTAAACCAGGAGGCGTCCAAGGCCGGGGTAACCGTACACCGCCTCGGTGACGATCAGCCCGCCAAGCAGCCAGCCGATACCCATCGCCACGATGGTCACCGTCGGCAATAGTGAGTTGCGGAGCACGTGGCGGGTCAAAACCTGGCTGCCGGGCAGCCCTTTCAGTTCCGCTGCGCGGACATAATCAGACCTTAAAACATCAATTGTGCCCGAGCGGGTCATGCGGGCCACGTAGCCCAGCCCGGTCAGGCTAACCGTAATTGCCGGCAAAACTAAAAAAGGCAGGGCTTCAAAGAAGGTTGAATCGGGATCAATCGAAGAATTGGCCGGGAACCAGCCGGCGCCGATGGCTAAAAATGAGATCAAAAGCAGGCCGCTTACAAATTCGGGCAGGCCGACAAAGGCCATCGATACCCCGGTGATCATCTGGTCGGGCAGCCTGTCCCTTTTTAAAGCTGCTATTACCCCTAAGACAATCCCTAAGGGCACATAGATTAAAAGGGCCAGCCCGGCCAGCATGGCCGAGTTGACAAGGCGCTGGGTCACTATCGGCCGCACGGGCATCCTGCTGACCAGGGAATTGCCCCAGTCACCCTGGATAAAGTTTCCGGCCCAGTTTAAATACTGCATATGCAGCGGTTCATTCAAACCCAGCTCTTCGCGCAGGTTGGCAATCGCCGTCTCGGTGGCAAACTGGCCCAATATCACCTGGGCCACATCACCGGGTAAAAACTGGGTTATGGAAAAAATGATGATCGAGGCCAGGATAAGGGTAATGATGATAAAACCAATCCTGCGAATAAAGTAAGAACCCATTAGCTGCCACCTCCTGCACTTGATTTTTTAAGCAGCCCATCACCCTGCAGCTCTCTTAGCTCTTCTAAGGGAATATGGCAGCATATCCTGTGGCCATCCTCCATGTCCTGCCAGGGCGGCTCTTCTTTCTCGCAGATCTCACCGTACTTACGCGGACAACGAGTGTGAAAACGGCATCCAGAGGGGATGTTTAAGGGGCTCGGAACACTGCCTTTAAGTCTGATCCGGTCCTGCTTTACCTCCGGGTCCGGAATTGGAATAGCTGACAATAAAGCCTCTGTATAGGGATGGTAAGGTGGAATAAAAACATCTTCTGCCGAACCAATTTCCCACAGGCGGCCCAGGTAAACTACGGCGATCCAGTCAGAGATATGCCTGACAGCGGATAAGTCGTGGGAGATAAAAAGGTATGACGTGCCAGCCGAGTCCTGCAGTTCAGTTAGAAGGTTCATCAACGAAGCTTGAACCGATACATCTAAAGATGAAATGGGCTCATCGCAGATCATCAGTGCCGGGTCGGCGGCAAAGGCCCGGGCAATAGCTACTCTTTGTTTCTCTCCGCCGGAGAGTTCATGAGGCAATCTTTTTATGTAATCTTCTGGCAGGCTCACTGCCTTAAATAGCTCTTTTACCTTCTCACGAACCTCTTTCCTGCTCATATCACGCAACAGGATCAGCGGCCTGGCCACACTGTCACCTGCCGGGTGCTGTGGGTTAAGCGAGGCATCGGGGTTCTGGAAAACCATCTGGATCTTCTTTAAAGTATCATGTGGCCTTTTTTTGACCGAGTAGGCTAAAAGTTTTCCCTGCAGCTCTATCTCACCCGAGGTGGCTTCCTCTATCCCGGCAATGCAGCGCGCAAGGGTAGTTTTGCCACAGCCGGATTCGCCGACTATGCCCATAGTAAAGGAGCTGCGCATCCGCACCGAAATATCATCTACCGCTTTCAGCTCCGCCTTTTTAGAGCCGAATAGCGAGCCGATACCAGGTGTAAAGGGGAAGTATTTTTTTATGTTGCGTGCTTCCAGGACTATATCGCCCAGCTCTTCTTCATGGTGTTCCCGTAATTCATCTTTTCGTTCGATCTTTTCCTGCAGCTGGTCCACCCGGCGGCAGGCGCTGAAATGGTTTTCTGCTATTTCCTTTAAAGGAGGTCTCTCTTTCTCACATGCGTCTTCAACCAGTTCGCAGCGGGGGGCAAAGATGCAACCATCGGGCAGGTCATCAGGCCTGGGAATGTAGCCAGGTATGGAGCTTAAGCTGATATCTTTTTTGCTGGCATCAACCCGGGGCACACAGCCTAAAAGTCCCCTTGTATAGGGGTGTAATCTTTTTTTAAATACCTCATCAATTGAGCCTTCTTCCATAATCTCTCCGGCATAGAGAACACCTATCTTGTCGCACAGCCTGGCTACTACGCCCAGGTTGTGAGTGATAAACAGGATGGCCGTGTTGTAATCTGCCATCAGTTCGTGAATCAGGTCTAAGATCACAGCCTCTGTGGTTACATCTAAAGCAGTTGTCGGCTCGTCCATGATCATAAATTCGGGGTTTGTAGACATGGCCGTGGCGATCAAAACTCTTTGCAGCATCCCGCCTGATAGCTGGTGGGCATACCTTTTGGCCACCGATTCGGGATCAGGCATTCTAACCCTGGTTAGCATTTCTATCGCTCTATCGCGGGCTTGCTTTTTGTTCATTCCCAGGTGAATACGGGCCATCTCAGCAATCTGATCACCGATCAGCATAGATGGGTTGATCGAAGCATTGGGATCCTGGTGAACCATGGTCACCCTGGAACCCCATATCTTACGTACTTCTTCACGCGGCAGCTGGTAGAGGTCAGTGTCAGATAGTTTTATACTTCCGCTGGTAATTTTCCCATTCGCTGGCAAATAGCGTACTACCGCCCTGGCCAGTGTGGTTTTGCCAGAGCCTGATTCTCCAACCAGGCCATAGATTTCTCCAGGCGCTATTTTCAGGGAAACATTTCTTACCGTATGAAGAGGTCCTTTATCTGTTTCGTAAGTAACTGTAACATTTTTAACATCTAAAACTGCTCCGTTATCCGACATCTGATACACCTCCCGGAAGCAGCATGCGGCGTAAGCCGTCGCTCATAAAACCCACCCCAACAACTAAAAGGGCAATGGCTCCGGCGGGGAAGTACAAAACCCACTGGGCCTGGTAAAACCAGGTTCTAGCTTCGCCAACCATTAAGCCCCAGTCTGGGGATGGTGGCTGCACACCGAGGCCTAAAAAGCCCAGGGAGGCCACTAAAAAAATGGAATAGGAAAAGCGCATCGATGCTTCTACGGCCAGGCTGGGCAGCACATTGGGCAGTATTTCTTTGTAGAGGATGTAGAGGCTGGACTCACCACGCATCCTTGCCGCTTCAACAAATTGCCTGGTTTTTAGTTCTAAAACCACGCTTCTAACAACCCTGGCCACCATGGGAATGTAGAGAAAACCGACAACCAGGATAACATTAACTCTTGAAGGGCCAAGGGCGAATAATATCACCATGGCCAGCAGAAGTGGCGGGATGGATAGAATTACATCCATCGCCCGCATTACCATTTCGTCAAAGAGTCCGCCCCGGTAACCGGAAAAAAGCCCTAAAAGCAAACCAAAGAAAACAGCCAGCGCTGTACCCGAACCGGCCACGGTCAATACATCACGGCTTCCGACCAGGATACGGCTATAAATATCACGCCCGAATTGGTCAGTACCAAAAATGTGCTCTTCAGATGGCGGATCAAGTCTTAAAGCCAGGTTCTGCTGTGAATAGTGGTAGGGTGCAATCATCGGTCCGAAAATAGCTATAAACAAAAAAGCCAGGATTATGGCAAAGCCAATGTAAGTAGTCGGATAACGGCGCAGGCGGGGAAAAAATTTCCCCAGATAAGAAACACCTGCTTTTTTCTTTTCTTCCCCATTTGCAAGTGCCATAAGTTCCCTCCCTTGTAGAGAGATATATGCAATTCCGGCGGTATTCCGTTAATCACTACCGGAACTGTGAGCCTAACAGTCTCTCCCGGCTAAGCCGGGAGAGACTGTTAGGTAGATTGTAACAGGTTTATTTTAACTGTTTACCTTTCAAAATAGACAGGACGTAAATCCATGGCTGTACCCAGGATACTGGTCGGCTCCATTCCCTTTAGGTCAGCACTTGCTCCCCAAAGGTTATTGATGAAGAAGGGGATGATGACTGGACCACGCTCGATGAAAATTTCCTGGATTTCATGGTAAAGGCGGATACGCTCATCGCGATCCATTTCCTTGGCAGCCAGCGCTGCTAATTCATCGAGCTCAGGATCACACCAGTGGCTCTCGTTCCACTGTGCATCGCATACATAGGCCAGATCAAGATATGGCTGCGCAGTAGGCCTTGCTCCCCAGTCAGTAATTCCAAAAGGTGCTTCCAGCCACATGTTGTCAGCGCCATAGTAAACGTCCGATGGAACCAATTGAATCTCAACATTTACCCCAATTTCAGCCATCTGCTCTCTCCAGATGGTAGCAATAGCCGGAATCGGTGAAGACTCCTGGGTGGTAATAACAATATCCAGGCCGTCGCCAAAACCAGCTTCAGCCAACAGCTCCTTTGCAGCTTCAACATCACGAACCAGTTCGGGAACATCAAGATAGAAATCACCAAAGGCCGGCCCGATTGGTGTATCACGGCCGGTTGTACCAAGGCCATCAACAGCTCCTTCAAGAATTGAAGCGCGATCGGTGCCGAGCCTCAGAGCCTGGCGGACTCGAACATCACTGGCGGGTCCTTCATCAGAACGCATCCTCAATGCATAATGGGTATTTGATGGGGCCTCTAAAACTACGATATCCGGGTCAGCTTCCAGCATGGGAATAAACTCGGTTGGCAGGTAGATCAGGTAATCAATTTGACCGCCACGCAAAGCTTCAACCTGGGCAGAAGACTCGGAAAGGAAAATAGTCTCAATACCATCAAGGTAGGGCAGCGGGTTTCCTGCACTATCAGTCATCCAGTAATTCGGATTACGCTCAAAAACAATCCTGTCTTCCGGTGAATAGCTGGTAATCATAAATGGTCCGGTGCCATTCCAGTTGGTGGCAAAATCATCATTATCGGCATCAACTATAACAGCGTGATAATCAAACAGGTCAAAGAGAAAATCAGGATTTGGATTTTCCAGTTCAAATACAACTGTGTAATCATCCGGAGTGGAGATTTCAACAATATTTGAATATAAACCTACTGTCGCAGCTCCAACGTCGGGATCCCGCAGACGATCAAAAGTAAACATTACATCTCTTGATGTCATTTCTTTTCCGTCATGAAAAACTACTCCCTGGCGCAGGTTAAACTGCCACATCAAGGCATTTTCATCAACCTCCCAGCTCTCGGCAAGGCTGCGGCTTGGGTCAGGCCTATTTTGCTCGTCAATGTAGACCAGAAAATCGCCCCACTGCTTACCAATCCAGTCATCAGCTACTGTGCCAAAAAAGGCAGGGTCCATGTTGGTAGGAGCGTAATATGCGCTGCGTAGAATACCTCCATGCTTTTCAGATATAGCATCAGTGGGTTCATCATCCTCAGCTGGGTCATCAGGCGCATCAGGTGCACAGGAAACCAGCAGCATTCCGGATACTAAAACCAGTACTGCCAAAAACATTAATTTCTTTAACAATTTTGTTGCCTCCTCTGTCTTCATACTCTTCCCTGCATATGCAGGGCTTAAATCCAACTTTTATTACCGTCCAGCCTTATTAATTCCTACTACCAGTCGGGGTGCTGGCTAATTCCCTTACCGGCTTCGTTACAGGTAATGGTAGTGGTTCGGCTCTTGGCGGCCCGCATCAGTGCGGGCCAGCCTGCTGCAACCTTTGCTTAATCGTCCATTGCACTGCAGCTACACAATGGTAATGGACTTAGCCAACACCCTGACCATATAGACTATCTATCCGGGCTAAGCAGTTACCTGATTATTGCTTTGCAAATCAGCTCCTTTCAGGAAAAATAATTACTAAAACTATATCTATTATACCTAATGTATAGGGTATTTTCCGTAATTTTTTACCACCTTAACCATGGCCCATATATTATCTACTTTACAATACTCGGGCAAACCGTTACTGCTGCCCATTATATATCCGCCACCGGGGGCGATATCTTTTATCTTCTGTTTTACTTCTGCTTCTACTTCTTCCGGGGTGCCGCGGGTTAAGGTATAGCGAAGATCAATGTTGCCCCACAGGCAAACCCTGTCACCGTATTTTTCTTTTACCGCCTTTATGTCCATGCAGACTGGCTCGATAGGGTGAAGCCCGCTGACCCCCATACTTAAAACATCTTCCATAATCTGCATAATATTGCCATCCATATGGGTAATCCAGGGCATTTTGCATGTATCAGAGATCGCTTTCATTCCCGGGACAAAGAACTCTCTGAAAACCTGTGGTGATACTAAAGGACCGCTATTGTAGGCAATGTTGTCGTAAGAAATAATAAAATCTACACCAATCTCATTTAATTTTTCGACAACCCTGCAGTTCCAGTCAACGTAGCGATCCATTACTTTTTCGATCAACCCGGGGTCTTCATATATAGCATAAGACAGCGCCTCTATACCCATAGAATAATTTACCCCACTGATTCCGAAGCGGCAGATCGCATAGGTTGCCAGGCCAGCTTCACGGTTATCCTCAATTATTCTTTCCACTTCTTCGTAAGGCATCTCGCTGACCGGATCGGGAAAAACCATCAGGTCAAGATCTTTTCTGCATTTAATCAGGCCATCAAGAATGTAATCATGACCATCTACAACTTTTCTATCGCAAAAGACGGGGGCGACAAAATGATTGATGTTGATGGCATCAAAACCCATTTTTTTGGCAAAATCAATGTCGGTAAAAACATCCCTGCCCATCAATACAGCCCTCATCTTATCTTCCACGTAATCCGCAAAAGGAACCCTGTCTGGCTCTTCCAGGTTTATGGCCTTTAATATTCGGTCCCTTGAATTCATCATTTATTTCCTTAAAGTAAACTGTTTATTATTTCAACAACTGCCTTGTCCGGAGAATTTACTTCCTCTTTTAACAGAGCAGCAGCTTTTTCCCGGGCCAGTTCAAAGATGTCTTTGCTTCCCAACTTTTCCCATGTTTCATACATAGTCCGGTTGAATACTGTGGGCGACCATATTTCGCTGCGGAAGTGTTTCATTGTATGTTCTTCACCCAGGTAATGGCCGGAAGGGCCAACAGCTTCGATAGTATCAGTGCCGATTGTATCCTTGTTCACTGCAGTCCCGGCCCCGATATACCTTGCTGCGCTGATAAAGTCATCACACATTACCAGGAAGGGCAGCGAGCCGGTTTTTCCACCATCCAAATAGCCCACATCATGAACCAGGTTTGCTCCGCAAAGCTGGTTGAGAAGCAGCCCGATAGAAGCCTCCATTCCGGCCTGGGCATCCGGAACAGGCGCATTCGAGCAGCCGGCTTCAGTAAAATTGGGGATGCGGTAATACTGGGAGAGTTCCGTCATGGCGCAGTAATTCATAGCCGCATCTGGTGAACCGTATAATGTGGCCGTTGTATTCATCTCCATTGGTGTTGCTCCGCCGCCGATAATAACCTGCGAACCTTTTTTCTTCAGCTGGGCAATAAGCAGTCCGGACAAACTTTCGGCATTCATCTGGACTATGGTCCCGGCCTTGGTTACAGGGCAGGTTCCACCGGCAACCACTCCCGGAGTATAAATTACAGGCACACCGTATTCTATGCAGGTAAACATTTTAGCCATCCCTTCACGGGTGTGGATCAGTGGCGAAATGGGTTCATCATAGAGGATCAGGAAGGGACGCTCCCGTAAGTTTTCATGTGATCCGGCTGCAGCAGCAGCCATATCAATAATTGTTTTCAGGTTATCCTCGTTAAAAGATGTAAAAATGATCGGTTTTGCACAGTGTAAGACCTGGGCTGCAAACTGGTGCAGATCACCCCTCTTGGTCTCTGCATCACGTGGAATACCATAGCTCATACTGAAATCATAGTTGGGAAGCTTCTCAATCAGTTTTGCCGCATTAACAACGTCCTGTTTTACCGCACCCCGCCTAACTCCGGTTTCAAAATCCAAATGGAAGGGCAGATCGGAGCCGGCTCCGTAATAAGTATTATTGGCTTCTAAACACATGGCCGGTTTGCCCTCGCGATTGTAGATATTTATTTTGGATGGGGCAATCCTGATCGCTTCTTCAATCAACCAGCCTGGTATTTTGGCCACCCTATCCTTTACAATACATCCTGCATCCTTAAGCAGTTTCAGGGCCTCATCATGATCTACCCTGACGCCTGCCCTTTCAAGAACATCAATTGTAGAGCTGTGAATCTCTTCAAGTTGGCTTTCTGAAAACCATTTTAAACGCGGTGACAACTGCTGACTATAGTTGGAACGATATTCTGCTATTTTAAACACCTCCAATAATATTTTGCATAATCATTAATATATTTATGTGCCCAAATTTTTTCCCGTTGATACCCTTACCGTCACCATCACATTTAATAGCAGCGGTTTAGAGGTGGTTAATGCCAAGGCCAATTGTTTCATGCTCATAACCTTTAACCGGCGCTCCAATCGTGCCGTAAAGTACTACGGCAATCCATTCGCCATCTTCGCTCTGTTCAAATGTTCTCGGTCCTTTAACTACTGTAAACATCAGGCCCACGGTGCGCAGCATGTCGCCAAGGCCCAGCTGCCCCCGGCAGATGCCGACAAAAGCATCAAGAATTGCATGATATAATGCATGAGTATCGCGATAATAATCCTTGCGGATCAAGCCTTCACGCTGGGCAGCAGTCTCAACGGCAGCGAATATTTTCTCCGTACTCATCGAACCTACCTTGCCCTTGATCATCCTGTAGCCGTTTTCCTCAGCCTGCTCCCTGATTTGCTGTTCAAGTTCACCCTCGGAAAGGGTAAACATAATCGCTGTTTTCCCAATTTGCTTCATAATAATTTCCGCCTTTGCACTAATATAATGATTATATTTTATCATTAAAAAAACTATATGACATCCGGATCAAGTTTAACCAGCTCTTCAACAGCACTAACCAGGCTGCCATCTGCGACAAGTGTAATCGCCCTGTCTATCAGTGGATAGAGCACCTCATCTTTTTCCATAAAGCCAACTTCTTTCCGCAACAGCCTGTAAGCTGCTCCCGTTCCTTCACCCAGTTTATCAGCACCCCTGAAGTCTACGGCCTGGGCAGCAGCCAGCAGTTCAATACCAATTACTTTAGCTGTATTGTCAACTACCTTGCGCGCTTTCCTGGCCGCGGTCGTCCCCATACTGACATGGTCTTCCTGGTTAGCCGAAGAAGGAATAGAATCGACGCTCGCCGGATGGCAGAGCACCTTATTCTCACTAACCAGCGATGCTGCCGTATATTGGGCAATCATAAAACCGGAATTCAGTCCGCCCTCTTCCACCAGGAAAGGTGGAAGTCCGCTCAATGCAGGGTTAACCAGGCGTTCAATCCGCCTCTCGGCAATGCTGCCCAGTTCAGATACAGCTATGGCCAGGAAGTCCATGGCCTGGGCTACCGGCTGCCCGTGGAAATTACCACCGGAAAGAACCCTCCCCTCATCGGGAAACAGCAGGGGGTTGTCGTTTACCGAGTTTATTTCAACTTCTAAAATACTATTAACATATGAAAGGGCATTGGCTGTTGCGCCATGAACCTGGGGAACGCAGCGCAGGCTGTAAGCATCCTGCACCTTACGTTTATCCGAGCCAATCAGGTCACTTCCCCTCACTAACTTGCAAATTGTTTTTGCACAGTAATCGTGACCGCTATAAGGCCTGACCCCTGTTATAAGCGCGTCAAAAGCATCTGGAACGGCCAGCTGTGATTCCATGGTCAGGGCAGCAGTAATCAGGGCTGCTTTTTGCAGGTTAACTGCATCGTGATAAGCCAGGGAACCGATAGCTGTCATGATCTGGGTTCCATTGATTAAGGCTAACCCTTCTTTTTCTAAAAGAGTAACCGGTTCAATATCAGCAAGTTTCAACGCTTCACCACCCGGCATCCTTTCACCCTTATAAAAAGCCTCCCCGACACCGGTCAAAACAAGGGCAAGGTGAGATAGCGGCGCAAGGTCACCGCTGGCCCCAAGCGAACCCTGTTCGGGGATAACCGGTACTACACCTTTGTTTAGCATTTCTATAAGCTGTTCCACTATAACTGGTCTGACACCTGAACATCCCCTGGCCAGGGCGTTTAGGCGCAGTAATAGGGCTGCGCGAACCACTTCTTCTGAAAGAGGTTCTCCAACTGCGGCAGCGTGGCTGGCTATCAGATTTTTTTGCAACTGTATAGCATCCTGGCGGGAAATGCTGACATCACTGAACCGGCCAAAACCGGTCGTTATACCATATACTACAGCATCATTCTCAACCAGTTTCTCCAGCATCGCCCTGGATCGGGAGATTCTGTCTACTGCCTCTGGTTCAATTTTAACTGGGGCAAATCCCCTTGCTGCTTTAACAATATCTTCTACTTTAAAGCCCCCGCCGTTTATCTTTAATGGCGTTTTTAAATCCTCTTTTGCTTTTGTATAATTCATACCAGCTAAACCCTCCCCAAAAAATAAAGAGCACACGGGAAAATACCCGGTGCTCCCTCACGTCTAATGTCTATGAGCAGCAGGACTGCTTTTTGAGATTAATACTCTCCACTACATCTTAAACCAGCCCTGCTAACCTGTCAACTAAAAGAATTTACAGATGTTGAAGAAAAACCTAACTTTGGTTAGGGGGTTAAATAAAGCTTTAAATAGTATACTTTAATCAGCGAACAGGAATCTCGCCCGCTACAAAACAAGTAGCGAAAAGAATCCAAAAAATGCTTTAAGGGGTGTAAAAATGTTTTGCAGCAGTAAAGTAGGAAAAATCCATCTTTCAAAGAATGGATAAGTCTTTAAAAGTTTTCATTGTGTCCCGAAATTATTATTTGAAATTATTTAAACCAAGGATTTTCCTGGCTTCGGCGGGG
>SL_3KL_010_SEDDRAFT_10000248_pt1 | contig 40773 bp, 27 predicted proteins | sample SodLakKL_010_SED_2_FD_10381 | JGI IMG/M metagenome (IMG submission 10381) | reverse complement strand
TACCGTTTCGTCAGCATGCACTTTCCTGACATAAGGCAAGGATTGGATCTCGGCTGTTACCGCTTGTTTTGCCGTGAGTGATACGCCGTTGAATACCTTTTTGTAAACAAAATGGAGGCGGCCGTCCCGGGTATAGGGCTCTCCGGTGTCAATATCAATCATCCTCTCTATTCGTGCGAGGTCGGAAAGAAAAAGGTCCTGCTCGGCATGGATTTGCGTTCTTAATTCCTCCTGCTCGCCGGGGAAAGGGATCCTGCCTGATGCGCGCAGAGAGGACAGGGGAGGGGATGCAAACTGGACAATGATCCGCGAATCCCCTTCAGGGTGGGTGACGAACTTATCAACAATACTGTCGCCATGGCTTACAAAAGTTGCATGCCCTTCGGTCAGCGTATGCCTTTGACCATCAGGCCCGGTTATGGTGTTGACAATTTGCTTTTCCTGGCTTAATGCAGCAGTCAAAGGTTGCAACAGAGCGAATGCAATTACCAGAATCGTGAATAAACTTCTTGTTTTAAATGAATTTTCACTGGATCTTTTCATGTTTGTGGACGAGGAATTGGTAAAGATTAAAACAGGTTGGGTCTACGAATATATTGTTATTTTATTAATTCACCATTTAATTTGTTTTTCCTGTAAAAAAATTCATTTTGTTTGAAAAAATTTACAAAATGAACGCTTACAGGAAGAACCGCTGCGCTTTCACATGAACCGGTTCATCCGAATGACCCGGTTCTGTCTCTGCAAATAACTGGCAGATGCATCAGAAGCGGGTATATATCATACAAAACAAAAACTGGCAGTTCATTTCTTTTCATGAGTGGTTTTTATTCTGGGTATAGCAGGCAAGATCTTTGTGTCATATTTTTATTACTTTTATGCGTAAGAATAACAACGAAGGGTACGCGTTATTTTTAAAGCAAAATGATTGAGCCAATTCTTAATTGGCTTCATGTATCGTATGTTATAATCTGTGTTTGTTATTACAGAAATTGTCAGCAGCTACTCTTATAGTTCACAATATGGTTTCAGATCTTCTTCCCGACAAAAAACTTCGGTCAATCAAGGGTAAACTTTTCATTTATTGTTTTCGCAGCCTAATTTTTCTATCTGCCCTGCTGGTATTTTTGTTGTTTGGCAAAGTATATGCTTTCGGTGACCAGTCTGCCGGAACAAACCCCGCCGACTTATTGAGTTCTTATGTTCAAATCCCCTCCGTGTCGGGTGAAGAGAAAGAAGCCGGTGAGTTTTTTGCCCGGTTTTGCCGCGACCATGGTCTGCACGTCCATGTGTTTACCGATGAGGAAGACAGTTATAATTTTGCCGCCTCCCTGTATCCCCTCGAAAAAGGAAAACCCAATATTGTCTTTTTGACACATATTGACGTGGTGCCGGCCGGCGATGAGGATGGGTGGACCCATCCCCCTTTTTCGGGTGAGATAGCGGACGGCATGGTGTGGGGTCGTGGTGCCATCGACAACAAGGCGATGGGGGTGATGCAGGTACTGGCAATATTGCAGTTTGTGGAGAAGGCTGCTGCGCGGGACTTACCTTACAATGTCAGTCTTTTGGCTGTATCAGGTGAAGAGACGGGTGGGGATAAGGGCGCCAGGATCATTGCTGAGAAGTTTCTCGGCGAATTGAATCCTGTGGTGGTGTATGGTGAAGGTGGGGCTGGCATAACGGGCCTTCTCGGCGCTGAACCGGAAAAGCCGGTGTTTGGCCTGGGTGTGGCGCAGAAGCGCAGGATGTTTCTTGCCATAGAGTCGAAGGTTGAAGCTTCAGGACATGGTTCTGTGCCAAGGAAGCGCTATCCCACCAAGGAGGTTGTTGAGGCCACCGGTGCGTTGCTGGAAGCCAGGCCAAAGATCACCGTATCGTCGACTGTCAGGGAGACCATGGATCAGTTGGCCAGACATGAGAGAGGGTTCAGGAGGAGGGTGATGCGCAACATTGATTTTTACGGGCCCTTGTTTGGCCGTTTTGTCCGCAACGACCCTCTCATCGCCTCGATGCTGACCAACACCCTTTCCCTGACCAGCCTGACAAGTGCTGAGGGCGCCTATAACCAGATCCCGGCACATGCCCGGGCGGTGTTTGACTGCCGCCTCTTACCGGAAACCGACGAAGACGAATTCCTTGCCCATATACAACGCATTGTGTCCCCATACGATGTGAATGTTGAGGTGATCCGGGCCAGTCCCGGGACCCCTGTCTCCGATCAGGGTGTTTTTTATAAGGCCATGGAGAACAGTATTAGGGAGGTTTTTGATGATGCGTTGGTTGTGCCCTTTATGTTTGTCGCCATCAACGACAACCGTTTTTTCCGACGGCAGGGGATCCCTGCTTACGGACTCCTGCCTGCAATGATGTCTGAAGAGCTGATGGAGTCCATCCATTATTTTGATGAACGTTTTCCTGTTGACGCCCTCGATAAGGGCATAGAGGTGTATGTACACCTTATCAGCCAGTTATTGATTCCCATGGAAGAATACAACGAAAATTAGTGTTTTTATGCTTATTTCCACAGGAGCAAAACTATTCGCCAGGTTGAGCAAGTCCCGCTTCAACCGGTGGTACCGCGATCCTGTCGGCTTGCAGGAAAAGGTGTTTGCACACCTTATCGCCAAAGGCCGGCAAACGGTTTTTGGACGCGACCACCATTTTGAGGGGTTGGAAGATTACGGGTCATTTAAAAAGCAGGTCCCCATCCGTGATTATGAAGGGATAAAGTCATACATTGACAGGGTGGTGGCAGGGGAGAAGGATGTGCTTTGGCCCGGTTATCCCATGTATTTTTCAAAGACCTCCGGCACCACCTCTGGCGCCAAATACATCCCCATTACAAGGGAATCCATGCCGTATCACGTCCACTCGGCGCGGCATGCCCTGCTGATGTATTTGCTGAAGACCGGCCGCACGGACTTCCTGCGAGGCAGGATGATCTTCATCTCAGGGAGCCCTGAGCTCGACACCAGCGGCGACATCCCAACAGGGAGGCTGTCGGGGATCTCTCACAGGCATGTGCCGGCATACCTTCGCAGGCGTCGGCTGCCATCCTATGACACCAATTGTATCCCCGACTGGGAAGAAAAACTGGATGCCATCATTGAGGAGACCAAAGATGAAAACCTGAGCCTGATCAGCGGCATCCCACCCTGGGTGGAGATGTATTTTGAAAGGTTGCTGGAAAAAACGGGAAAATCGGCGGTTTCTGATATATTTCCCGGGTTCTCACTCTTTGTTTATGGGGGGGTAAACTTTCAGCCTTATGAGAAAAAATTCTATGAGTTAATGGGAAAGGATGTCCCGTCGCTGGAAACCTTTCCTGCTTCGGAGGGCTTTATCGGCTTTCAGGATGAATGGCCTTCAGAAGGGTTGCTGTTGATTCCGGATGGGGGTATCTTTTACGAGTTCGTTCCGGCCGGCCGGTTCCATGATGAAGATCCGCCCCGTATGTCACTGGCCGATGTGGAAACGGGAGTGAACTATGTGATGATACTCAACACCAATGCCGGGCTGTGGGGTTATAATATCGGGGATACGGTGCGCTTCACATCGCTGAACCCTTACCGTTTTGTTTCCACCGGCCGCCTGAGCCATTTCACTTCGGCGTTTGGCGAGCATGTGATCGCCCAGGAGGTGGATGATGCGATGACAGAAGCGGTAAAAGAAACCGGTGCACTGGTTTCGGAATTTCACCTGGCTCCCCTGGTAGATAATCCGGAAGGGTTGCCTTGTCACCAATGGTTCGTAGAGTTCAGCAAGGAGCCGGAAGAGCTGGAACGCTTTGCCAAAGTCCTTGATGAAGCTCTTCAGAAGAGAAACCCCTATTACAAGGACCTGGTAACGGGCAATATCCTGCAACACGCAATGGTGCAAAAAGTCCCGGCCAACACCTTCAAAAAGTACATGAAGTCGATCGGCAAACTGGGCGGACAAAATAAAGTCCCGCATCTGTCAAATGACCGTAAGATAGCTGACTGGATATCACAAAACATACATCCCCCAAAATGACCAGCATGCTGTCACTGTCCGTGACGCAGCCAGGGCGACCCATGTCATTTGCGGTAAGCGGAAGCGCTTGACAGGGAATCAACAACAGGAAACCTTTGGCGGATACTATTGAATGATCTCACTTTCCGGCAGGCCATATTCCTCTTCCATGCGAATATCCATTTGTTCCAGCGCATCCAGGATCGGATGGTAGATAGCCGGAATAACGGGTATATGAACCCCTTTCTCGGCAATCTGCCCGTCCAGTATCATATCCACAGCTACAGCTGCCGGAAGTGCCACAGTGCGTGCAATTGCCGTGTCGGTTGCCGGGGTACCGGAGTCCAGCATGGACGATTTAATCACCTCTTTCTTGCCACCGGGATAGGACACCAGGAACACATGCTGCATGGCTACCATGTCGCGCTCATCCTTGCCGATCATCATCTTTTCTATCATCAGGTCCGAAACAATCTCGAAAGGCGTGTCGTGGCGGCGGTTCATGCGTTTGTTTTCAAACAGGCCCAGCCATGCCATGGCTTCAATGGCATAGGATTGAACGGGAATGTTGAGGTAGTCAGCCACTTTTTGATTTATATCGCCTGCATTCTGTTCGCCTATAAGCATGGCAACCATTTCAGCATAGGTCTTGTTCGTGAAATCATAGGTATCGTTGGTGATCAGCTTCAGTGACTTCATGGCATCCATACTCTCGCACCAGCCCGGATAACGGAAAGTGCCGCGCATCATCGTCCTGGTTTCCTGAATACCATACAGGTCAATGTAAGGCATGCTGTTGCGGTTGGGATAAATATCCAGCTTCCCCACATCGGGGAAATTGATGGAGAGAGGGTCTTTAAACAGGTTTTCTGTGGGGACAACCACTTCTTTTCCGTGGCGCAAATAACGCCCGTCATTGTTCCCTGCAAGCACCACACCCTTCGGACTCCATGAGAACTTGTACCTGAAGGGGTTGTCGCCGGCGACTTCAGGAGCAGGCAAAGCCCCGCAGATGCTGTAAAACTCCTCTATCTTACCACCTTTCCCATGAACATGGTCGATGATACGCATGGCCGACATGTGGTCGATGCCCGGATCAAGTCCCAGCTCATTCAAAATGATGATCCCTGCATCCCTGGCATCCTGGTCAAGGGCCTTCATCTCCGGCTTCACATAAGAAGTGGTGACCATGTTCTTTTGATGCCTTATGCAGTGCCTGGCCACCATGATATGGTGTATCCATGGCAATAAACTGACTGTCAGGTCATTTTCCGCAACCATTTTGTCGAGTGCGGGGGAGTCATCAACCGTCCATTGAAGCGCAGTGCCACCGGGATGATCATTGATCATGGCTTCAGCTTTGGATTTTGTCCTGCTCGCCACGGTCACACGAACATCTTTCTCCAGTAAATAGGTGACGATCGGCTTTACCACCATCCCCGCTCCAAGAATAAGTACTTTCTTCATATCCAGAATTTTAAGNATTTATATTGTTGAATTATTCTACATTTTATCGTTTTGGTTTTTGTGTGGCGGGAAACAGATCAGGTACCGGTTCCATGTCCGCCGGCAATCCTGTTGCATTCTTTATTCTTCATTTTCTCCCGCATCATTTTCGGTAATCTTCACTGCATCCAGTTATTCCCCAAAAGCAGGTGGACGGTGTTTCAGAGGTATTTCCTGATATATTCATAATCAGGTGTTAACTGTCCCTTGTGCAATATCAGTGCTCTTTTGATGGCTGCCGGCAGCTTCAGGTCCTCGAAGGAGGCAGAATAATCGGCGGTGGCAATGGGCTGGATAAAGGGAAACAGGGCATCTGAAAAAGCCATGGATGCGTCCCTTGGCAGTTCGCTGGGCAGGATGTCAACCGCCATCACCAGGATGCCATGTCCCTTGAACCCCATGGCAGGCCTGCCGGTTTGGGGATCATAGACAAATACCGGGTCTTCAATGGCTGTCCCTTTGTGGGTGCATTCAACCGAGCCATCCGGGTCGCATGTCACATCACCAACGACGGTGAGTTTTGGACGGCCTGCACTGTAAAGCTTTTTTAAATAATTTTTTGTCACAATGCGCGGATAACGGCTGTCCCAGTACATGCAATTCATCAGTATGGACAAGTGTGGTATATACTGACCGAAAATGTTTTCGTATTTTTCCGGGTGGTTATAATAGTCATGCAGCTCAAAAGCGCTACCGTCTTTCCGTTTTGAAATATCTTCCTCTTTGAAGATCACTTTATAGATGATGTTGTTGGGCAGGGTTTCCCGGCTTTCCAATTCCAGCAATTGTCCTGGTGTGATCTCCTTGGATGGCAGTAAGTTTGCGATCTCCTGTGCGCCGACTGACACGTTGCCATAACCGGTAAAGCCGATCGTCAGCGGAATCAGGTCGTCTGGCAGGCCATTTTCAGCAATATGCCGCCCAACCATCGAAACGGCCCTTTTTGCTTCTTTAAGGGAAGTGTAATGTTGTGACTGTTTGATCTTCAGAAAGGCGTTATCGGCATAACCGTATTCTTTGAGCCTCTCGCCCATACTCCACAGCGCATTGATCATGCCGGCAAGACCGGCAAATTTACCGAAAAAGATCAGCCGTTTGTCCTGATCATCTACAATGCATTCATAATCAATCAGGTTACAGCCTTTCTGCATCATCTTTTTCAGCATGGGCATGTTGTAGGGTTGCCCTTTGATCACATGGCTGAAAAAAACATATGTCTTGTGCTCTTCAAATACTGGTTCCGGGATCTCCTTTACCCCAAAGATAACACCGCAACCTTTCAGGTCTTTTTCAACCCTGGCACCTGCTTCAAGATATTCTTTGTCGGGAAAAACTCTTTTGGGAGATGTTTCGGCTACAATTTTCAGGCCGTGCTTGTCAGTCAGTTTTTTTGCATGGATGGGTGTAATGGGCGTTCGCCGTTCCATTGTGTATTTGTCTTCATGTCTGATCCCGATTACTGCATGCATAGGATGGTGTATTTAGAGGATGGAATTAAATTTATACGGCAAATGTACACGTTATTTTTTCATATTTTGTCCAAAGGTCGAAATGTCAAATAGGTTTAAGGGTTTAAAAGTTTAAGGGTTTAAGGGTTTAAAAGTTTATGGGTTTAATGGTTTAAAAGCCAATAGCTAACAGCCAAAAGCCAAAAGCTTCGTTCTATCGTTTCATCGTTCTTCTGTCTTCCCCCTTCCGTCCCCGGTCCTCTGTCATCATTCATTGTTGACTGCTTGCAGATGGCCTCCCCTGCTGAAGTGGCCTTGTTTTACAGGCAGATCGATCAAATGCGGATTTGCCTTCAACCCTGCATTTGGCAAATGACAAATGGCAGGATGATGGATCATCGAACCCGGTATCCATTCTGGTCATGCCTGTTCCAAAAAACGAAGGCAGTTGTCCTGGATTCGCTGATAAACATTCTCATTGGGGGTTTTAATGAACTTTTCGCCGGTTATTTTTTCGAAGAGTTCGATGTAACGGTCGGAGACCTGTTGTACGAACTCGTCGGACAGGTCAGGCACCGTTTGTCCTTCCTGGCCGTGAAACCCATGTTCCATAAGCCACTCCCTGACGAACTCCTTCGAAAGTTGTTTCTGGGGTTTTCCGGCGTTTAGCCTTTCCCTGTATCCATCCAGGTAAAAATAACGGGAAGAGTCGGGGGTATGGATCTCATCGATGAGTGTTATTTTACCCATTGCCATGCCAAATTCATACTTGGTATCTACCAGTATGAGTCCCATTTTTTTTGCCATTTCTGTCCCTCTCTGGAAAAGCTTCCGTGTATAGGTTTCCATCTGTTCATAATCTGCTTGTTTTACCAGTCCCTGGCTGAGGATCTCTTTTCTGGAGATATCCTCATCATGGCCCACATCTGCTTTGGTCGTTGGTGTGATGATGGGGTCAGGGAAGGCTTCGTTCTCTTTCATCCCTTCGGGCAAGGCGACCCCGCACAGGCTGCGCTTCCCTTTTTTGTATTCGCGCCAGGCATGGCCGCACAGATATCCCCTGATCACCATCTCCACCTTGAACGGCTCACATAAAATGCCGGCAGTGACCATCGGGTCGGGCGTACCTGTTTTCCAGTTGGGCACAATATCGGCGGTGGCGTCAAGAAACCTGGCTGCGATCTGGTTCAAAACCTGTCCCTTGTAAGGTATGCCCCTGGGGAGCACCACATCAAACGCAGAGATCCGGTCGGTGACAACCATCAGCATGATCTTCTGGTCAATGGTATACACATCCCTGATCTTGCCCTTGTAGTACCCGGTTTGCCGGGGAAACTGAAAATCGGTTTGAGTGATGGCATTCATGGTGTTGACATTTGGGTTGGTTTTGAAAGAAAGCCTTTATTGGTTAAGGGATTGGGTTACTTTGGGTCGCCCTCCTGCCTGTCCTTTGGGGTGGCTGCCGTGATCCGGCCTTTGTTGTCCCGGGCTGAGACCATTCATCCCCCTGTCTGTGCAAGACGAGAGCGATCTGTGACCTCCGTGTACCAATCATTCTTTATTTTTATGTTCATCGTGGTCTTTCTTCTTATCTGGTGAAACATGCTCATAGGCTTCAATGATGCGTGTTACCAGCTCGTGACGTATCACGTCCCTCTCGTTGAGAAAGACAAAGTCAATGCCTTTGATATGGTTCAGTATTTTAACGGCCCTGAGGAGTCCCGGGACCTGGCTTTTAGGCAGGTCGATCTGGGTGATGTCGCCGGTAATGATGAACCGGGCACTTTTCCCCATCCGGGTGAGGAACATTTTCAGCTGGTTTTCCGTGGCATTCTGAGCTTCGTCAAGTATGGCGAAAGCATTGTCGAGCGTTCTCCCTCTCATAAAGGCAAGGGGGGCGATCTCGATGGTCCCGTCTTCAAGATAGGTGGCCAGCCTGGCGGGTGGGATCATATCGCGCAATGCATCGTACAGGGGACGCAGGTACGGATCCAGCTTGTCTTTCAGGTCGCCGGGAAGGAAACCCAGGTTCTCGCCGGCTTCAACAGCGGGACGGGCAAGGATGATGCGCTTGACCTCCTTGTTTTTCAAAGCCCTTACCGCCAGCGCCACGGCAGTATATGTTTTTCCTGTACCCGCCGGACCGATCGCAAAGAGCATATCATGCTTTTTGGAACTCGTAACCATGCGACGCTGGTTGGGGGAACGGGCCTTGATCGCCATGCCGTTGCGCCCGTAGAGCAACAACTCTCCGGTTTTGTCATCGCCCTGTACTTTCGCAGCATAACCATTGTCGTGGGCCATGATTTCCAGGATGTTCTCCTCCGTGAGTTTGCCAAAACGCTCAAAATGAGCCAACATTAAATCAAACTTGCCTTTGAAAAAAGAGACCTCCTCGTTGTCACCAACCAGGATCAGCTCCTCTCCACGGGAGATCATCTTCAGCTTAGGGAATATATTTTTCAACAGTTGCAGCTTCTCTTCCCGCAGCCCGAAAATATCAGGCGGATGAACCCCCTCTATTTTTATTGTTTTTTCCCCCATTAATTCATTACTTTTGAATGAGCCAGGCAAGGAACAATGTTCATACAAAAAAGTCTTAAAATCAACATGTCAGGCCCCGTTTGACCTGTTTAATCCGATTATTAACACACAAATTGCAAAATAACAATATTTTTGTCAATAAATGTGAAGTTACACCGTCTTTTCTAACTTTATGGAGGTTAGCATAACAAACATATGACAATCATTACCCTGACAAGCGACTGGGGTACCGGTAATCATTATGCAGGTGCCGTCAAGGGGGCGTTGTTGAAACAACTGCCTGGAGCATTGATCGTTGACATCACGCACAACATTGCTTGTTTTGATATCATGCAGGCCAGCTTTGTGATAAAAAACGCATGGCCGGATTTCCCGGATGGCACCATTCATCTGATCGGGGTGAATACTGAAGGGGGCATTGACAGTCCGCACATCGCTGTGAAATTTCAGGGGCAGTTTTTTATTGGTGCCGACAACGGCATTTTTTCTCTTCTGTTTGATGATAAACCACTTGAAGCCATCGAGCTCGACATTATACAAGATTCCGACTTTTTTACGTTCTCTACCCGTGATGTATTTGTAAAGGCCACAGCGATGATCGCCACCGGAAAACCCTTTAGTGAAGCCGGACAACCTTATCCATCGCTGAATGAACGCTTTCTCTTCAAGCCTGTGGTATATCCCGGAAAGATCATCGCCAAGGTGATCTTTGTTGATCATTATGGAAATGCATTTGTGAACATAGATCAAAAATTGTTCAGAGATGTGGGGATGGGCCGGGATTTTACGATCAGCTTTCGGGCTCCGGGAGATGGCATATCGAAGTTGCACCGTTCTTACTCCGACGTGGTACCCGGCGAAAAAGTTGCCTTGTTTGGAACCACAGGATTGCTTGAGATCGCTATCAACCAGGGGAAAGCTTCGTCGTTGCTGGGCCTGCAAATGAACGATGGCATCACTGTGGAATTTATGGAAGAATAGCAGTTTATGTGGGCATTATTTAAAAGAGAGCTGAACGGCTTTTTCAACAGCCTTATCGCCTATGTCGTTGTAGCGGTTTTTTTACTGATCATGGGCCTGTTCCTATGGGTGTTCCCGGCTGAATTCAACATTGTTGAGTCTGGCTATGCCAACATTGATGGGCTGTTTGTCCTTGCTCCCTTTGTCTTCATCTTCATGATCCCGGCCATCACCATGCGGTTCTTTGCGGAGGAGAAACGTACGGGAACCATTGAGATGCTGATGACCAAACCGGTCACCGACCTGCAACTGGTTCTGGCCAAATATTTTGCCGGAGTAGCCCTTATTGTGGTTGCCTTGCTACCCACGCTGGTATATCTGATTACAGTGTATTTGTTTGCTGCTCCTCCCGGGGTGGATATGGGGGGTGCCTGGGGGTCATATATTGGATTGCTGTTTCTGGGGATGGTTTTCGTAGCCATCGGTCTCTTTGCCTCTGCCTTGACAGAGAACCAGATCGTGGCATTTATCATCGCCCTCTTTCTTTCCGGTTTTCTGTTCATTGGCTTTGAAATGGTTCATTCCCTGGAGTTCCTGGGCAGAATGGACATGTTTGTCAGGGACCTGGGTTTGTTTTCCCATTATTCTTCCCTGGGGAGGGGGGTGATTGACAGCAGGGATGTACTTTATTTCCTGGGGGTGATCGTTGTATTCGTCGCACTGGCACAACTGCAAATAGTCAGAAAGAATACCTTGCGACCGGCCGGCATTCGCTTTCTCACGATAGCCCTCCTGGTGATCGCTATAAATATTATTGGCACAGTACGGTTTCAACGGTTAGACCTTACCAGTGAAAAGAGATATTCGCTTACACGGGCAACAAAGAAGATGCTTCGCGACCTGGATGACATTGTGTATTTTAAAGTCTACCTGGATGGGAGCCTCCCTGTAGAGTTCCGTCGCCTGCGCAATGATACCCGCGAGATGCTCGACGAATTCAGCGCCTATTCAGACCATATCCAGTTTCAGTTTATCAGCCCCTCCGATGAAGTGAACGACGACCCACAGCGCCTGCAGCAGTTTTACCTTACGTTGTCCGCAAAAGGGCTGGAGCCCGCACAGATCCAAATGAGGGCAGGTGACGGAACATCACAGCGGGTCATCTTTCCGGGTGCATTGGTTTCCTATAAAGACCGGGAAGTGCCCCTGCACCTTCTGCAAGACCATCTTGGCTTGTCCATCCGCGAAGTGCTCCACAACTCATCCCTGGCCCTGGAGTACAACCTGGCCGCCACCATACGCCAACTAACCGCTGACAAAAAAGAAAGCATAGCATTCCTTGAAGGTCATGATGAACTCGGTCCGCGATATGTGGCCTCTATAACAGAATCGCTAAAAAGGTTTTACAACGTGGAGAGGGTTGAAATAGCATCCGGATACCAGAACATCATGGATTATCAGACCCTGATATCGGCAAAACCAAGAAAACCTTTCACTGAAGAAGAGAAGTTTGTCCTGGATCAATTCCTCATGAATGGAGGCTCCATGTTATGGCTGGTGGACCCGGTGTTTGCTGACATGGACAGTTTACATCATGCACGGGAAACCATTGGCATGGCAACGGACATCAACATGGATGATTTCTTTTTCAGGTACGGTGTGCGGCTGAACCCGGTGTTGATAAAGGACCTGAATGCCGCCCCACTTCCGGTCACCACAGGCCCTGTGGCCGGAAGACCGCAGATAAACCTGCTCCCCTGGTATTTTTTCCCTGCCATCACACCCACTGCCGATCACGAGATCGTAAAGCATCTCAATGTGATCCGGACCGAGTTCATCAGCAGCATCGACACGGTAGAAGCCCCCGGCATAGACAAACACATCCTGTTGGCGTCATCACCCTATACCCGGGTGATGCCTGTGCCTGTGCTTATCAGCCTGGATATTCTGCAGCAGCCAGTGGATGAATCCCTCTACAGCGGTCCCCCCCAGACTGTAGCTGTTTTGCTGGAGGGCAGCTTTGAGTCACTTTTCCGAAACCGCCTGATGCCCCGCGTGGAGATGCCCGACGACTTTCAAAGACGTGATACCGGTCTGCCTGCCTCAATGATCGTGGTCGCAGATGGCGATATGATCAGAAACCAGTTTGGAAGCGACGGAAGGCCATTGCCCCTTGGATATGACAGGTATTCCGGACAAACGTTTGGCAATAAGGACTTTATTATGAATGCCGTGAATTATCTTACCGATGATTCGGGCATCATCGAAGCCCGTGCAAAAGATATCCGACTCCGTTTGCTGGATGAACAGCGGGTCAAGAACCATCAGATGAGGTTACAGGTCCTGAACACCTCACTGCCTGTCCTGTTGATACTCGCTTTCGGTGCGATCAGGCTGGCGTGGAGAAAAAGACGCTATACACGATAGTCACTGTATAATGAAAAATATAAAATTGTGGCTGCCCCTGGTTTTGTCCCTGATGGGATTGGCCATTGCTGTATATGTTCTGTTCTCAGATGGTGCAGGCGACCTATTGCAGTCCGGCGACTTTCGTATTGACCCCAAGGAACAAGTAACCAAGCTGACGCTCAGCGATCAGCAAGGCAATATGGTGCAGATTGAAAACACCGGTGAAGGACTATGGGTGTTGAACAATATCGGTCCTGCCAACATGGCTGCCATGAGAGACATTCTTTCAACATTGCAGCGGATGGATGTTCGCCGCCCTGTTCCTTTGGAAAGAAAAGATGAGGTAATGGAGCAGCTTTCCAATGAGGGGGTGGTCGTGGAGGTATTTGCGACCAGCCATTGGATAAGCCTGCCGGGAGACATTCGTTTGTGGCCACGCCAGAAAAAGATACGAACATTTTTTGTCGGCAGGAATACCGGCGATGGGGAAGCTACCTACATGCTATTGATGAATGCCGGACGTCCGGTTGAAATATATCTTCCCGGCGTATCCGGAGGCATAAAGGAGGTTTTTGTTCCCAAAGAGCATCTCTGGAGAGACCCCGTGGTTTTGAGGCTGCCCCCCGGCCAGATAAAAAACATCCGGCTCCTTTGGCCGGACAATCGACAGGGGTCGTTTGAAATAAAGCATGATGCGGATGAAGGTTACCGGATAAAAAACCATCTGGGGGAACCCCTGGAAAGGTCCGCCATCTGTCCGGAACGCCTCGAAAGGTACGTAACAACTTTTTCTAAACTATACCATGAGCGGCTAATACCGGGATCCGGAACAAACCCGCCCCGAGACATGGTATCTGTTGATGGACCCTTCCTGGAGATCGTGGTCACTGACATTGACGGGAACGAGACCTTGATGCAGTTTTTCAGGCGCTATCCGCCCGGAGATGGGTCCTTGGTTTCATCAAGGCGTGATCATGACCCCAATCGTTTTTACCTCAGGAAAGACCGCGGCGATTATGCACTTGCGCAATATTTTGTTTTCCAGCCAGTCATGCGCCCCCTGTCGTGGTTTCTCACAGAAAATGACCAGTCAATAAAAAAAAATCAGATAAACCAGGAAAATTTATCAGAATCTTAAGATCATTTTTAATAAAAGGCTATATTTGCTATTCATTTCAAAATCAGGAAACCTATGAAGTTCATTGTATCCAGCTCATTATTGCTCAAGCAATTGCAAGCAATCAGCGGTGTGCTGAGCGCCAACAACACCCTGCCCATTCTCGACAACTTTTTGTTTGAGTTAACCGACTCAGAGATAAAGATATCGGCTTCCGACCTGGAAACCACCATGACTTCCCGCATCAATGTGGATATGGCTGAAGGGGAGGGGGATGTGGCGATCCCTGCCAAGATATTATTGGATACCCTGAAAACTTTTTCTGATATTCCTGTAACACTGGATATAGACCCTGAAAACTTTGGGGTGACGCTGACGGCCGGAGACGGAAAATACCGTTTGGCTGGGCAGAACGGTGAAGAATATCCAAAGGTTCCCCCCATCGAAGATGCAGCTACTGTTTCCATTGAGTCAGATATCCTTTATCAGGCCATTTCGAAGACCATATTTGCCGCCAGCACCGATGACCTCCGTCCGGTAATGGCCGGTGTATACTGTGAGCTATCAGACGAAGGGACCATCTTTGTGGCAACCGATGCCCATAAACTGGTACGTTACCGTCGCAACGACGTGAAAGCGTCTGAAACAGCAAGCTTCATACTCCCGAAAAAACCCCTTAACCAGCTTCGCCAGATTCTGCTGCACGACGAAATGCCTGTACAAATTGAATACAGCGATACCAATGCACGGTTTACCTTCAAAAATATTATCATGACATGCCGCCTCATCGAAGGCAAATACCCCAATTATTCAGCGGTGATCCCTTCCAGCAATCCCAACAAGATGACGGTAGACCGCCAGCCCTTCCTCAATGCCATCAAGAGGGTGTCAATCTTTTCAAACCAGACCACCTATCAGGTGAAGTTCAAAATTGCCGGAAGCGAACTAACCCTATTGGCCGAGGACCTGGATTATAGCAATGAAGCCCACGAACGCCTGTCGTGCCATTACGACGGCACAGACCTTGAGATCGGGTTCAACAGCAAGTTTATGGTAGAGATGCTCAACAACCTGGGCACCGAGCAGGTGATGCTGGAAATGTCAGAGCCAAACCGCGCCGGATTGATCACGCCCGTCAACAACGAGAATAAAGACGAAGATATCCTGATGCTGGTGATGCCGGTAATGCTGGGGGCGTGACTGGTGAGCCGATACCATAACCAACCCTGGTAAAACGCCTGGACTGACCCAGCGGCCTTTTTCCCCTGCGGGCGATACAACAACCCTGACCACAGGCGAAACGAAGCTGTCAGATCAACTCGGACAGTTCCAGCCAACGGTCTGTTTTTTCATTTATGAGGGCTTCCGTTTCCTGAAATCGTTTGGATGCTTTGACCAGTTCCTCCGGGGACAAGTGGCCTGCGTTCATTTTTTCCAGCAATTGTATTTTTTCTGTTTCAAGCTTCTGAATCGCTGCATCCAGCAACTCAAACTCTTTTTCTTCCTTATAGCTTGGCTTTTTCTTTTCACGCGGGCGAACCGTTCTTACCGTTTTCTCATCCTTTCTTGTTTTTTTCCCTGCAGGGGTTGTTTGTTGCTGTTTCTTGCGATAAGCTGTATAGTTTCCGGGAAAGTCCTTGATGTCACCAACATTTTTGAAGACGAACAGATGGTCAGAAAGCCGGTCGAGAAAGTACCTGTCGTGCGAAACGATGACCAGGCAGCCCTGGTAACGAAGCAGGTAATCTTCCAGCAGGTTCAGTGTGTCAATGTCCAGGTCGTTGGTGGGCTCATCCAGGATGAGGAAATTAGGGTTCTTTATGAGGACTGTCAGCAAATATAACCGGCGTTTTTCCCCTCCGCTGAGTTTTTCAACCCTGTCGTGGTGCATATGGTTTGGAAAATTGAAGTAGCGGAGAAACTGCGCTGCACTCATCCAATGGTCCTTGTCCATACGAATGCGTTCGGCATGATCGGTGATCACCTCTATGACCTTTTTGTGGTTCTCTGCCTTGATCCCTTCTTGCCGGAAATAGCCAAACTGAATGGTTTCGCCGGTGATCACCTTTCCGGCATCTGGCTGAACAGCCCGGGTGATGATATTCAGCAGGGTGCTTTTGCCGGTGCCATTCGGCCCAACGACCCCAACCCTTTCCCCCCTGTTGAATACATGGGAGAAGTCATGGACCACGGCTATAGAATCATAGGATTTGCGGACATTCTGTAGCTCCAGGACCTTCTTCCCAAGACGGGCCATGTCCATCCGTATCTCTCCTGCACCTGCCTCCTGTTGTTTTGCCGCCTTGTCTGTTAACTCATGAAAAGCCTGTATCCTGGCTTTGGACTTGGTGGTACGTGCAGGCGGACTTCGACGCATCCATTCTGTTTCCCTGCGCAGCAGGTTGATGGCCTTTTCGTTTTGGCTTGCCTCAGCATTTTTCCGCTCTTGTTTCTTTTCAAGGTAATGGGCGTAACCGCCTTTGTAAGTATGGATGATGCCATTTTCCATCTCTAAGATCTCATTGCATACCGAATCAAGAAAATAGCGGTCGTGGGTCACCATCAGCAGGGTGATCTTCTGCCGGGACAAGAAAGCTTCCAGCCACTCGATCATGGAGATGTCCAGGTGGTTTGTCGGTTCATCCAGCAGCACAAAACCGGGTTCCTCGATGAGGATCCTGGCCAGTGCCAGCCTTTTCACCTGTCCGCCCGAGAGGCTCTTTACTTTTGCCCTCAGGTTGCCGACCTTCAGCATGGTGAGGATCTGTTTGACACGTTGTTCGTAGTCCCATGCCTGCAGGGAATCCATACGCTCTATCTGTTTTTGCAGTTCGCCGGCTTTGGCCGGGTCGTTTGCGTTGCCTGCCTCCCCCATGAACTCTTCATAGGACCGGATGGCACGTGTCTGCTCGTTATCGACCGACAACAGGGCTTCAGAAACACTCAATCCCGGGTCGAAGGAGGGCTCCTGGGGCAGGTAAGCAATGCGGAGCCCGGTCTTGTAAGTGCAATACCCCTCATCGGGCTGATCCAGACCGGCAAGAATATTCAGCAAGGTCGTCTTGCCGGTCCCGTTACGGGCGATCAGGGCCACCTTTTGACCCTGGGCAATGCTTAGTGAAATGCCCTGAAACAACACCTTCTCACCGTATGCTTTGCTGATATCTTTGGCCTGGATGGCATTGACCGGTTCCATCATCCTGCAAAGGTAGGAAGAATATGGCAATGTGTCTGTTTGATGATATGCAGGCTTGTCAATGTGCTGATGTCCCTTATTCCTTCTTCTTCACGTACTTATCAAACCATTCCAGCCACTCCCAGTGCATGTGCAGTACAGATTCGAGTGCCCGGTATCCGTGGCTTTCGTGTGGCAGCATGACAAGGCGTACAGTGGCGCCATGCCCGCGAAGGGCGTCATAGTAGCGCTCGCTCTGCATGGGATAGGTGCCGGCATTGTTGTCGTCACTGCCATGGATCAGCAGCATGGGCGTTTCCATCTTGTCGGCATGCATGAACGGCGACATGGTGTTGTATATTTCAGGGGCTTGCCAGTAAGTTCTCTCTTCCAGCTGGAAGCCAAAAGGGGTGAGCGTCCTGTTGTATGCCCCGCTGCGCGCCACGCCGGCTGAAAAAATGTCACTATGTGTCAAAAGGTTTGCTGTCATGAAAGCGCCATAAGAATGGCCTGAAACACCCACTCTCTCCGGATCGGTGATGCCCATCTCCACCAGGGTGCTGATGGCCGCTTCGCCATTGGCAACCAACTGCTCCACGAAGGTGTCGTTGGGCTCCCCGCCATCTTCTGCCACGATGGGGAAGGAGGCATTGTTCAGGATGGCATATCCCTGGGTGGCCAGCATCACGATAGAGGTGGGACCTAACCTGGTATAGGTATAGGGTGATCCGGTAACCTGCCCGGCACCGTCGGTGGTGAGAAACTCCCTTGGGTAGGCCCAGAGTATGGTGGGAAGAGGGTCGTCAGTTTCAGGATCATGGCTGGGGGGCAGGAACAGCTCTCCCGATAAGGGGATCCCGTCGGCACGTTCATAATGTATCATCTCCTTGTGCAGCTCACGCAGTTGGGGGAAGGGCTCCGGAAAGCCGGTGATCTGCGTCAGGGCGTCCTGCCGCAGATCGCGCAGGAAAAAGTTGGGGTGTTGTTCAACAGACTCCCTGCGGGTGATCGCCAGCTGGCTGTCGGGGTCGATGATCCTGACAGGGCGCTCATAAAACGGTGCCTCACTGCGCCAAAGCCGTGTCGTTTCGCCGGTAACAAAGTCATACTGGTCTATGAAGGGCCTGTTCCCCTCGGGCGAGGCACCCTGTCCAATCAGGTAAAGATGTTGGCCGGATTCGTCAAACATCAGGACGCTGCGGCCGTATTCATTCACTGTGGATTGCAGGTTGCCGGGATCGCCATACCGGTCTTCCACCGACCTCTCCCTGATGAGGGTCAGTCCTGCAGCCGGGTCGCCGGGATGGAAGGCGCTCATTTTTGCCATCCGGGTCGGACGCCAGAACTCACTGACCAGCGCAAACTCACTGGTGCCCCAATTGATCCAGGAGAAACGGTAGTTGGTCCTGAAACCTGCCACGGGCTCCCCTTCAAAGGGCGCTTCCATAAAGAATACCTGGTCGCGGTATTCTGCTTCAACGGCAGGGTCACCACCGTCCAGTGCTTCGACCCACAAGATCGTCGCGGAAGCATCATTCCGCCATGATATGCTGCGCGGCCCTTCACGGGTGGCACCAAAACCCTGTGGCATCTCTTCAACAACAGGGATGGTTGCAATGGTCCTGACAGGATTGCCTTCAACATCAATCAACTCATAACGCTGTGCAAAGCGGGTATAGGGAACAATATACGAATAGGGCTTTTGCAGTGTGGTGACACGGATATAGTTGCCGTCAGGGGAAACATTAAAGGACCATATGACGGCCGGCTCCCAGATCTTTTCTTCATTGCCGTTCAGATCGGTTTTGTAAAGCTGCGCCGTCGTGTAATGATCGAAGATGGCTTCGTCATAAGGGTCGCTCAGAAGATCCTGGAAGGTACGCACGGCTGCACGGCGACCGATACTCTCCTGTAAAATGGGGCCACCGGCAACAAGGGGAGGTGTGGGTGCCGGCCCACGGTCTTCCGGTATGGCCGAATACACAAGGGTCTTGCTATCGGACAACCAGTTGTAAGCGTTGCCAAGGATGTCGTTGATCACCGGGCCGGTGAGCGCTGCCGCATGGGCTGTTGCCACATCGAGCACCCATAACTCAATGCCTTCATCGGCGGTATGGGTAAAAGCAACCTTCTGTCCGTCGGGCGACCAGGAGGTATTGCGTATCCTCGGGTCCTCCGGTAAACCGTTGACCTCCCTCAGGTTGCTTCCGTCGATATCCATCAGGGACATTCCCGTTCTGTGCCAGCCACGGCTCGGACCATTGGTACGCGGATCGAAACGGATGCCCCCAAGCCGTAACTCCTTTCCAGCAAGATCCTCTATCAACGGAAGACTCGGGTTTTCCATGAGCAGGATCACATTATTCCGCGGACTGATGTCCATCGATGGCGTGGTGGGTGCATCTACCAGCTCAACAATCTCCGCGGGAGGGAGCTGGTAAGTCATCTCATCCTGCCCCATCGCATAACAACTGACAATAAATATCAGGGAAAAACAGGAAACAAATCGCTTTTTCATCATTTTGTAATTAATGGTTAATCAATGAGCGTACCAAAATAGTCATAATCACGGATTTAAAAAAAAGTTTATGCCGATATATTATAAGCCTTTATCGAAGAGTGGTTTCAAGAGCCACACCCAGACAGCTGCCACAAGGTAGGATACAAGTGTGCCCCACCATATCCCGATGATGGGGAAGAGCGTTCCGGCAACAAAGCTGTAGATGACAATATTGGTTGAGGCCAGTAGCATCACCTTGCCAGTTGCCCGGGCAAAAGGGAAGCCAGCCGACAAAGTGAGTATTACCATGGCCGACAGCATCATGGCAGGGAACGAGGCGAACAACCCTGCCCAGAAGGCCGACCCTGTCCTGGCAATCAGCACCGACGCACCAACCACGCTACCCGCAAACAACGCCCTGAAAAGGATCTGGCCGGCAGAATAGCGTCTCTTAAGCCTGCCCAGGGAAGGGATCTTCAAAACCTTTTCCGCCAGGAGCCAGGTGGCAATCGCCCCCGAGAAATACAAAACCGTCCAGGCCATTCGTCCCGTTTCCTGGAACAATGACGCAAGCAATGCAAGCAAAATCCAGGCGGCAAGCCCCCCTGACACCGCGATGGCAAGGCCCTTGCTGACCAGACTGATAAAGACGTAAAGAAAAATGGTGCTCAGAAACATCCCCAGTGGGACCGTCACGGTGGCTTCCCCTGCAAACTCAGGGGTTTGTGTAATACCAATAAACAAAAGGGAAGTAAGGATGGTTGACGGCAGGTTGCCGACCATGCCACCCACCTTCGTGCCCATTCTTTCCGATACCATGGTGGCCAATGTGATCCACACACCGGCGACGATCACAGACAGGGTCAATTGTTGAAGAAACTGGACAGACATTGGCATCAATGGTAATGATGATGGCAAATATACATGAATATTTTTCGTTCGAAATTACACACAGACACACAAAAGCCTCTCAAGGCCTTTCACCCGGTCGTTGCTTGTTTATTAATGTTTATCGTTTGTCAAAAGGCCAATCGCTAACAGCCAACGGCCAAAAGCTTCGTTCCATCGTTCCATCATTCTTCCGTCATCCGTCAACATACAAAATGCTGGTGTTTTTTACAGGAGAAATAGATATGAATTTTCACTGTCTCCGGAAGTCACTTTAAAAAAGCAGTGCGGAGATTTTTTTTATCACCCGGAAATGTTTATTTTGGAGACCGGTTTCTGAGGTTGAGGTCAAGGTCATTTTGCGACAGCACCTGGGCTGTCTGTTGTTGAGGCTGGGTATGGATCCTGATTGATAATATACATATTCACACTTAAACATTTTCCAGTTATGAGACAAGATACCCCCATTCCTTCAGCAGTGGTTAAAAAGTATGTCGAACAGATGAACCTGGACAATGTCGGAAAGGCTTCTATCCGTGAGATCAAAAGACTGGTTGACCTTGTAGAGGAAGAGACCGGCCAGCGATATGTCCGCATGGAGATGGGCATTCCGGGATTAAAACCGTCACAGATTGGTGTTGAGGCGGAGAAAGCGGCCCTCGACAAAGGTGTTGCGGCCATTTATCCTGATATTGACGGTGTGCGCAGCCTGAAAAAAGAGATAAGCCGCTTTGTCAAGCTTTTCATGAACATTGACGTGCAACCGCGCGGTTGTATCCCAACGGTCGGCTCCATGCAGGGAAGCTTCGCTGCATTTATGACGGTCACAAGGATGAACAAGCAGAAAGACACCATCTTGTTCCTCGATCCCGGGTTCCCCGTCCATAAACAGCAATGCCGGGTGCAGGGCACCAGGTTTGACAGTTTTGACGTGTATAACCATCGTGGTGAAAAACTCAGGGCAAAACTTGAGTCACATCTGGCAAAAGGCAATGTGGCCGCCCTGCTATACTCCAATCCCAACAATCCTTCCTGGATATGTTTCACCGAGACGGAGTTGAAGATCATTGGGGAGTTGGCAACCAAATATGATGTGGTGGTCATTGAAGATCTGGCATATTTTGCGATGGACTTCCGCCAGGACATGTCCAAACCAGGGCAGCCCCCCTATCAGCCATCGGTGGCGAACTTTACCGACCAGTACCTGTTGCTTATATCAAGCTCCAAAGCATTCAGCTATGCTGGGCAGCGCATTGGCATGATGGTGATCTCTGATACGTTGTTTGAAAAGGGGTCCAAAGACCTGCTTCCTTATTATGGGATGGAACAGTTTGGCAGGGCCATGGTCTTTGGCACGATGTATGCCCTGAGCAGCGGCACTTCCCACTCTCCCCAATATGCCCTTCAGGCCTTGCTGAAAGCCTCCAATGACGGGGAGTATGACTTCGTGGAGGTGGTGAAGGAATACGGTGAAAAGGCAAAGATCATGAAGAAACTGTTTACCGACAATGGGTTTAAAATTGTATATGACAGGGATGAGGACAAGCCCCTTGCCGATGGCTTTTATTTCACGATTTCCTATCCCGGCTTCTCCGGAGAGGAGCTGATCGAAACGCTTGTATATTATGGCATCAGTGCCATATCGCTTGCCATAACCGGAAGTGAGCGCCTGGAAGGCCTGCGTGCCTGTGTTTCACTGGTGGACAGGGAACAGTTTCCGGACCTGGCATACCGGCTGGCTAAATTCCATGAGCACCACGGCGGACAAGGCGTATGACCGTCAAGGCGTTCTGCAGTTATGAGCCGGTGCGCTGATCTGCTTGATCGCTGATGTGTGACCACAACAAGAAGGCCGGGATAAAAAATAACCCTGCCGGAAATGATAATCCTAAAGTTACATGATGCTTCTTTAATAAGAGAAATGAGCGATTCAAAATCTATTCCGATCACCACGAAGTTCTTATGATCAGGTTGGGATAATTATTTTGGATATGACTATCTTTGCACCATGCAAGAAATGATTCTGGTCCTTGATTTTGGTTCACAATATACTCAGCTGATAGCCAGAAGGGTAAGAGAACAAAACGTGTATTGTGAAATCCATCCCTATCATTACCGTCCCCCAAAAACAGAACATATCAAGGGGGTCATCTTATCCGGAAGTCCTTTCAGCGTTCGGGATGCACAGGCACCCCGGCCGGATCTCAGCTGGTGTGAGGGACACATTCCCATGCTCAGCATTTGTTATGGTGCACAGCTGATCATCATGATGCATGGGGGTGAGGTAATGCCATCCTCAACAAGGGAATATGGGCGTGCCAATTTATCCTTTATTGCCAAAGGCGAAAGCCTGTTCAACGGCATTGAACTGCAGTCGCAGGTGTGGATGTCGCATGCCGACACCATCACCCGCCTTCCCGGCAACTACGATCTGATTGCGAGGACCAATGACATGGGGGTGGCAGCTTTCAGGGCGCGCGGCAAAGATGTATTCGGTCTGCAGTTTCATCCGGAGGTATATCATTCTACTCAAGGGAAGCAGTTGCTGAAGAATTATATTGTGGATATATGTGGTTGCTCGCAGGACTGGACACCGGAATCGTTCATTCAAAACACGGTGGCAAGCTTAAAGGAAAAGTTGGGCGCCGACAAGGTTATCCTGGGCTTGTCGGGGGGCGTCGACTCCAGCGTTGCGGCGACCTTGCTACACAGGGCCATCGGCACCCAGCTGTATTGCATCTTTGTTGATAACGGCTTGTTGCGAAAGAATGAGTTTGAAGAGGTGTTGCTGACCTACAAGGACATGGGATTGAATGTGCGGGGCATACGCGCTGCCAATCATTTTTTGGCAGCCCTGAAGGGGATCACGGATCCCGAAGCCAAGCGCAAAGCCATTGGCCACGTTTTTATCGAGGTTTTTGAGCGTGAAGCCCTCAGGGTAAAAGACGTGCACTGGCTCGCCCAGGGTACAATCTATCCTGATGTGATAGAATCTGTATCTGTCAAAGGCCCCTCCATGACCATAAAATCCCATCACAACGTCGGCGGACTGCCGGAGGTTATGAACCTCAAAGTGGTTGAACCACTGAATTCATTGTTTAAGGATGAGGTCCGAAAGGTCGGGCGAAGCCTTGGTATATCCTCCACCATCCTTGACAGGCATCCTTTTCCCGGGCCGGGGCTGGGAGTGCGGATTCTGGGCGAGGTCACCGCCGAAAAGGTCAGGGCCCTGCAGGAAGTGGACCATTACTTTGTGAAGGCCTTAAAAACCTCAGGGCTGTATAAAGACGTATGGCAGGCTGCAGCGATCCTGTTGCCTGTACAATCGGTGGGTGTCATGGGCGATGAAAGGACCTACGAAAATGCCGTGGCCCTGCGCGCCGTTGAGTCAACAGACGGCATGACGGCAGACTGGGTGCATCTGCCATATGACTTCCTGGCAAGGGTGAGCAACGACATCATCAACAACGTGAAAGGCGTAAATCGCGTGGTATACGACATCAGCTCCAAACCGCCAGCTACCATTGAATGGGAATAGTTTTGTACTTTTGCAGGGAGGGAGTTTTTGAAAAACCACCAGCTGTGCTGGAATACAGGGCGTATTGAAATTAATGCATTGACAAAGATGTTGAAAAATGTTGTGTTAATATTGACCGCATTCGTTGGCCTTGGTTTGATCTATCCGCCTAAGGCGTTGGAACGACAACAGCATCATTACAATCATGAATACAAGGATGAACAGCAAATCCAGGAGATCACCAACCGTTCGATCATACCCCAGACCATTGACGGGAAGCAATATTTCCTTCATGCTGTGCTCCAGGGACAGACCCTTTACTCCATTGCCAGGGCTTATGGTGTGGATGAAGAAACCATCATAGAGGAAAATCCGGATATCCGCGATGGGTTGCGTTTTGACCAGATCATACGGATCCCGGTGACGGATGATGCTGAACAGCCCAGGATCCCTTCCAGGGTTCACCTCGAGGAGGTCGCCCCTGCGCCTGACGGTGATTATATTGAACATGAAGTACAACGCCGTGAGACCCTCTTTGGGCTTTCTCAACAATATGGGATCTCCATTGAAAAGCTCCTGTTTTATAACCCTGAAGCCAGGGAAGGGTTGAAGGTCGACCAGGTTCTGCAGATCCCGCTGACTTTGGAAGACGAAGCCGGCCAGGCTTATCAGACCTATACGGTGTCATCGGGCGAGACAAAATACAGTATATCCAGGGCGTTTGAGATGTCGGTGGAGGAGCTGGAATCTTTAAACCCTGAAACCAAAGAAGGACTCCGGGCGGGCCAGCAGCTGCGAATCCCCCTCGATGACAAAATACCGCCAGGGGAGCCTGCCACCGCTTCTGAGGGGTATATCTTCCTGCCCCCCGATTTCCGGACTGAGGATGACCCCAGGGTCGACACCTATTGTTTTGATCCGGACATCCGTGAACAATATAATGTAGCATTGCTCATCCCCCTGTATCTGGAAGACCTGGCCCCTGACGACGGATCCGTTCAGGATGGAGAACCCTCACCCGTCAGAATGCCTGAAAACAACCTGCTGGTTGACGCAGAAGACAGGACGACCGCCGACAGCCTTCCGGATATTGAATTGCCACTCGATCATAAATCGTTCAGCTTTATCTCATATTATCATGGGGTGCTGCTGGCGCTGGACTCCATCAAGAAAATGGGCGGCAACATCAACCTGCGGGTTTATGACGTTTGTCAGGACCTGGCCAAAGCAACAAAGCTTACCGATAAGGATGATCTCCTCGATACGGATCTTATCATCGGCCCTTTTCACCGTCAAACACTGGACCATATCGCTGCATTTGGCCTCGCCCATGATATCCCTGTGGTCTCCCCCATGCTGCCGGACCTGGAACAGCTGGAAGGCTTCCCAAATTTATTCAAGGCCACACCCTCTCTTGAGTCTATGCTGAAAGAGTTGGCCGGATACGTATCCAGGCACTATCCAAAACAAAATATTCTGCTGGTGCATGATAATCAGCCGGGGGCCATCGATATCATCAGTGCCTTTCATGATACCTTGCTTACAGAAGTGGCCATCAGCAATCATTTTTACGACAGCCTGCACCTTACAAGGATAAACGGGTATTATTTTGATAACACCCTGGTCGGTAACAGGCGAACCAATGTGCTGATCATGCCTGAATCCGCTTCCAACAGGTGGCTTCCTGACGGCCTTGATGCAGAGCATGAAAGACAAACCCTCCCCAGGCCACAAAATGTGAGGGAGGTGATCTATCGCACCGAAGGTTTTGAAGGATTGGTGAATCAATTACAAAAGGATAAAAACAATGTACTCATCACCCTGATAGGAGGAGAACCTTTTCTTGCCGACTACCTCAGAAAATTGAACGAACAGCGTCATTTTTACAACATCACTGTTTTCGGTATACCTGATTGGCAAACCTATGCAAACATTGAAGTCGACTACCTGCAAAACCTAAAGGTGCACTATTTTGTCCCCCACTTCTACGATTATTCTGAACCCCACATTCAGGATTTTGTGCTTCGGTACAGGGAATGGTTTCTGGCCGAACCTGATCAGGACGCCTTTATAGGGGGCCAAACAGCCTGGTTCTTTTTCAACTCCTTGCTCGAATATGGCAGGGATTTTCAAAGGTGCATGCCGTTGTTGAACCAGCTGGGCCATGAAAGCCCGTTTTCTTTTCAAAAGTCCTTTGGTGACGACAATGGATGGGAAAACCGGAACACCTTTGTTTACAGGATACAAAACTACCGTGTGGTGGATGTAATGAAGCCCGTTGAAGGGGTCGTGACCCAAAAGACGGAATAATTTATCGAAGGTCAACCACTTCAATGCCGGGATATTGATCCGGGTCGAAAAAAAACTGGTTTTCCGGGATCTCGGGGTTGGGATCGAACGCTGTGATCTCATATCGGTACGTGCCGCCCTGGCGATCGTAGGCTTCGGTATAGCGTATCTGCCTGCTCAAATCATCTATGGCCACCCGGTATTTGAAGAAAGCATGGGGCTCGTTGGGAACAAGGTCAATGATATGGACGTTCTTATCACCGTCTCTTTCTTCGCGTATCCATTTTGACCGGAAGTCAGCGGTAAAATTTTCAAGCAAGGATGTTGGGGTAATGGTTTCGCCGGCATCTTCAGCCATACTGATATGCACTTCATTCACCTCTTCCAGGAAGGACCATACTGTTACACCATCCGAGATGAACTGATTGTATCCAACCTTCATAAAATATTTATCCCCCTTGGTATATAACCATGCATCCGTCTGTTCCTGCAGGTCCGGCTCTGTATTTGTAACAATAAAGTCAAAGCGGATATACAGGGATTCATGTGATTTGATCTCTTCGCTGGCTTCCCGGAGGATCTTTTCGGCTTTCTCTTCGTACACCTTCTGCGGGCTGGTATCCTGATATGCGGGAGATGCAGCGAAAAAGAGCATGATAAGGGATTGAAGAAGGAGTATCATCAGTGTTTCCTTTAAAGAGGTTGTTTATACAGGCTTTTCAATCTTCCTGACGCAAAATCTGTTCCAAACTTACCTCATCCTTTATCTTCACCTCTCTTGCTTTGCTACCTTCAAAGGGGCCGACGATGCCAGCAGCTTCGAGCTGGTCGATGATCCTGCCGGCCCTGTTGTATCCAAGCTTCAGCTTCCTTTGTATCAGGGAGGTGGATCCTTGTTGTGTTGAGACCACGATACGGGCTGCATCCTCAAAGAGGTCATCTCTTTCGGTGGGATCCATGGCTTCTGTTACCGACGCTTCATCTTCGAAATATTCGGGCAGATGGAACGCATCGGGATACGCCCTTTGTGATCCGATGAAATCGGTGATACGTTCTATCTCGGGGGTGTCGATGAAGGCACATTGCAGGCGAAGCAGGTCACTTCCGGTAGACAGCAGCATGTCGCCCCTGCCGATGAGCTGGTCAGCACCCCCGCTGTCAAGGATGGTACGTGAATCCACCTTGGCGGTGACCCTGAAAGCGATACGTGCAGGGAAGTTGGCTTTGATGGTCCCAGTGATGATATTTACTGACGGACGCTGGGTGGCGATGACCAGGTGAATCCCCACAGCCCTTGCCAGCTGAGCAAGTCGAGCTATGGGGAGCTCCATCTCTTTGCCGGCAGTCATGATCAGGTCAGCAAACTCATCAATAAACAACACGATGTAAGGCAGGAACCGGTGCCCCATGTTCGGGTTCAGGCGGCGGGCCACGAACTTGGCGTTGTACTCCTTCACATTGCGAGCCTGGGCATCTTTCAGGAGGTCGTAACGGTTGTCCATCTCCACACAAAGGGAATTGATGGTCCGGATCACCTGTCTCGTCTCCGTGACGATGGCCTCCTCCGCGTCGGGCAGCTTGGCAAGGAAATGGCGTTCTATTTTCGAAAATATATTGAGCTCTACCTTCTTGGGATCCACCAGAACAAACTTCACATATGCAGGATGCTTTTTAAACAGTATCGAAGCCAATATGGCGTTCAGACCCACCGACTTCCCCTGTCCGGTGGCGCCTGCCATCAGCAGGTGAGGCATCCTGGTGAGGTCGGCAATGTAAGTTTCGTTGGCGATGGTCTTTCCCAAACCTATGGGCAGTTCAAAGGATGAGTTACGGAACCGGTCGCTGCCAAGCACCGATTTCATGGAAACGATCTCCGGATTGCTGTTTGGCACTTCGATACCGATGGTACCCCTGCCGGGGATGGGGGCAATGATGCGGATGCCCAGGGCTGACAGGCTGAGGGCAATATCGTTCTCCAGGTTCTTGATCTTTGAGATGCGAATGCCCGGGGCGGGGATTATCTCGTACAGGGTTACGGTGGGACCGACGGTAGCCTTGATCTTGTCGATATCGATGGCATAATTTTTCAGGGTCTCGATGATCTTGTTCTTGTTCTCTTCAAGCTCCTGCTTGTTGACATGGATGGTGCCGCTCCCTTTGTCATCCAGTAAGCCCAGGTCAGGCAATTTGTAATGGGGCAGATCCAGGGTGGGATCATACTCCCCCAGGTGAGAAAGGTCAGGCACATTGCCATCGTCATTCTGAAAGGGGTCATCGATCTCCTGGTAGTCGCTGCCGGAAACCTTGCCGCTAGCCACCTCGATCTCCCATTCAGGACCTTCCCCGGGCCTGCGCTCCTGGTTGTCCCCGGTGCCTGTATCCAGCTCCACAGTGCTGCTCCTGTCGTCACCACCGGCGGTATGACCATGGTCCACTTCCGTTTCTGGAATGGTTTGGCGCTGGTTTGCGCTTTCATCATCCGACAGACCTTCATCGTCTGTGTCCTCCTGCTGAGAACCTTCCGGCCATTGATCATCCTCTTCTGGCGTTTGTTCGCCTGGTGCTGGCTTTTTGGAAGAGATGCCGCCAAAAAGGTTGGCCAGGAAGGTCCCCAATACACGAAAGTTTGGATCGAACACCATGATGACAAATGCACCCATGGAGAAGAACAACAAGATAGCTGTGCCCACCCTGCCCAGCAGTCCATTCAGCCAAACAGAGATCTCGTAGCCAAAAATACCGCCCAGTATCAGCAGGTTACCCGAGGATATGACATAGCCAAAAAAGATCGACAGCCAGAGGAGAAAGAACAGGGAGTACCCAATGGTTTTACTGAGCGGGAGCAATCGGAACCCGAACAACTGGCGAACGCCGATGGTAAAGAAAATCAATAAAAAAAGAAAGGAAGACACCCCAAACCATTGCTTGATAAAAAGGTGCGCCAGGATTGCACCGGCGCGGCCCATCATATTGTCCACGTTGACAGAGGCATCTGTAAGCAATCCCCAGTTGAGGGTCCTGCCGTCGAGCAAGGCATCATCTGCCTTCCAGCTGAAAAGATAGGACACAAAAGCCAGTAGAAGAAAAACCGATATCAGGATGAAGAACAGCCCCGTTGCCTTTTTCAGGCGACTGTCCCTGAAAAAGTCACTGACAGAGGACCAGTTGAAATCACGACCTTCAATATCCTGTCCGGCCTTGCCTTTTGACGACTTGTAGGTGTTCTTCTGGAATGTGTTGGACTTTCCGGACATTTCAACGGTGTTGAGGATTCCTGGCAGGCAAAGTTAACAAAAAGCAGCATTAAAACCCCAAAGTTTTCAACATCGACTTGTAGCTCTGCTCTTTGGCAAAGAGCTTGGTGTGGTATTCCCCTTCATCGTCCCTGTCAATGATCACCAATTTAGGTGCAGGAATGAGGCAATGTTGCAGACCACCAAACCCGCCCAGGGTTTCCTGGTAGGCACCCGTGTGAAACATGCCGACGTATTGGGTGTCGTCAGCCCTGATTTTTGGGAGGAAGACGGCATTTGCATGTGACTCGGCATTGTAGTAATCCTGGCTGTCGCAGGTCAGCCCTCCCAGGTTGACACGCTCGTACTCCTTATCCCAGTTGTTGAGCGCCAGCAAGATGAAGCGCTGCTTGCTGGCCCATATATCGGGCAGGGTGGTCATGAAGCTGCTGTCAATCATATTCCACCGCTCCCTGTCATTCTGCTGTTTCTGATCGAGTATTGAATAAAGCACCGCCCCGCTTTCGCCCACGGTAAATGCCCCGAATTCGGTAAAGATATCCGGATCGGGCACATCATTCTGCGCACAGATCATCTTTACCTGGGCAATGATCTCTTCCGTCATGTATTCAAAATCGTAATCGAAGCCAAGAGAATTCTTTACGGGAAAGCCACCGCCAATGTTCAGGCTGTCAAGCCCTGGACATATCTTTTTGAGCTCGCAGTAAATGTTGACACACTTTGAAAGCTCGTTCCAATAGTAGGCATTGTCCTTGATCCCCGTGTTGATAAAGAAATGGAGCATCTTCAGCTCAAAGCGCGGGTCATTGCGAATGTTGGCCTTGTAATAAGGGACAATGTCCTGGTATCGGATGCCCAGTCGCGAAGTATAAAACTCAAACATGGGCTCTTCTTCGGCGGCAATCCTGATCCCAAGCTTGCATTTCCTGTCTTTACGGATCAACTGGTCATAGATCCTGATCTCGTTCTTATTGTCCAGCACAGGGATGGTATTCTCAAACCCATGATTGATCAGGTCACTGATCTTTTCAGTATACAGGGGCCTTTTGAACCCGTTGCAAACGATATATCTGGACTTGTCGACCAGACCCAGGTTCAACAATTCTTCAATGATATAAATATCAAAAGCCGAAGAGGTCTCTATATGAATGTCATTTTTGAGGGCCTCCTCGAGCACAAAGATGAAATGTGAACTTTTTGTACAGTAGGAATAATGATATTCCCCGTTATAATCCACCCTCGCCATGGCCACATTGAACATCCTTTTTGCTTTCTGTATCTGCTGGCTGATCTTCGGGAGGTAACTGATCTTTAGCGGTGTGCCATATTGTTTTACCAGGTCCATCATGCATATGTCATGGAAATACAGCTCATTATCAATTACTTTGAACTCTTCCTGCGGAAAGTCAAAGGTTTGTTCGATCAGGTCGATGTATTTATTTTTCATTGCAAAGGCAGTGGGTTAAAATGAAAAAACATACTAAAGTAACTTACACGGATTAAACCATTAAGATGAATCCAAATGAACTACTTTGTCGTTTCTAGTTAGAAAAACAAAGATACATGACAATTTTCAATTGACGCACAGACACATGAAAAACGTCTCAAGGTCTTTCACCCGACCGTTGCTTGTTTATTGATCTGGTTTTTTCCATTGTATTTTTTTTTGACGTATCATCAGTCATTGTGGCCTGCTTGCAGATGGCCTCCCCCTGCTGAAGTGGCCTTGATTTTTTAACGCAGATCCATCAAATGCGGGTTTATTCGCCGCTCAGGCATATTCAATGATGGGTTTGCGGATGCTTTACAGGAAAATCAATCAAATGTGGATTTGTCTTCTTCACAGGCCCGGTCAGATACAACATTTTTCATTGCAGGTGCGCCGCGGCCGGGTTTATGGGTAAAGACACAGGTGAGGGGAAGCGGGGTTTCTCAACCACAGCAGTTATTTTTCCCGTTTCTTGATAAACAAACGTATTTGGAGGGAAACAGACACGATCAGTGCTGCGAGCCACCCCAGTAAGGTTATTACATCTGCCGTACGGGCTGTCAGGGATATCCCCAGCAGGCGGTTGATTATGTATGGGATATAGGCGTGGGGGAGGCTGGTTTCTCCCAGTTTACGAAGGACTTGCCAGTGCCAGTCGGTGAGGGGGCAATAACCAATGCCATAGAACAGTCCAAGGATAAACCAGGACCCGCCGGTAAGTAAAATGCATACAAGATGTACCATGCGCAGGCGCGGGATCATCCAACCGAAAAGGATGAACAGGATGAGCAGGGAGTGAAAGACAATAAAAAACCCATCAAGTAGTTGTAGCGACCAGTATGGCATCTTGGGTTATGTTTTGCATGCTGATGATTGATGGCAAGATACAAAAAAGCGGCTGTTTGACGGGGTTTAGCCACCTTTTTACCGGATCACCCGCAGGCTTTTGTCAAAGCGAATATTGGCAGGGAAGCCCTTGTGGGGTGAGAGTGAAAGCCAGACGAACATGGCCCGGCCCACGATATGGTCTTCCGGAACGAAGCCCCATGATCTTGAATCGGCAGAGTTGTGGCGGTTGTCTCCCACCATCCAGTAATAATCCATCTCAAAAGTATATGAATGGCTTTCTTGTCCGTTGATATAGATCCTGTCACCTTCTATCAGCAGGTCATGACCTTCGTATACTGAGATGATGCGTTCATACAGGACGATGTTGTCGGTGTTGATCCCTATTGTGGCACCTTTTTGCGGGATATACAAAGGCCCGAAATTGTCTTCATTCCAGGGGTAGGACGGGTCGTGTGGGAAAATATGCCGATCGCCCCGTCCTTTGGCGCGAATAGTTTTTTCCACTCTTGTCACATAATCGAGCCTTTGGAGCTCGTTGGCAGCAGTCTCTGTCATTGCCAGTATGTAGCTGTTCTGGGTCAGCTGTCGCCATTCGGTGATATTTAACCTGTTGATGAGCCGGCTGGATATTGCCCTGTCTTCAGTGGTAACGTGGTAATTGTGCTGAACATCCCCCGGTTCATCAAGGACCTGGTCATTGATATAAATTGTTCCGTTGCGCATCTCGAAAGTGTCTCCCGGGATGGCCACACATCGTTTGATGTAGTTTTCCCGCTTATCCACCGGGCGGCTGATCACATCATAATGTTGCCATACCGCTTCGCGCCCCATCTCTCTCACCAGGCTATAGTAACTTTGATTTTGCAGTTGCAGGGCCACGGTATCCCCTTCAGGATAATGGAAAACAACCACATGGTTGTTGGCGATGTCGCGCAAAGCGGGAAAACGGTAATGTGGCAGCCGGATCCACTCCAGGTAAGACCTGGTATAGTCTGTCAATGGAAGGGTATGGTGCGTAAAAGGGAAAGCGATGGGGGTCTTGGGAACCTTCGGTCCGTAACTGAGCTTGCTGACGAACAGATAGTCACCCACCAGCAATGACTTCTCCATGGAGGAGGTGGGGATGGTATAGGCTTCCAGCATAAAGGTGCGGATGATTGTGGCTGCGATCACAGCAAAGATGATGGCATCAGCCCATTCACGTACCGCCGTTTTTTTCACCGCCGGGATTTTCGAGGGGTGCGTGTATGTTTCCTTATTTGAAAAGCCGAGCCATGGTAAATATACAAAGGGAAACAGCACGCCAAGAGCCTGTTCTCCAAGGCCGTCCTTGCGGAAACACTTAAGGGTCTCCACCACCATCAGCAATACAGTAAATACATTGATAAACGGGGTGAGGATAAAGAGATACCACCACAAGGGTTTATCAATGACCTTCAGCCATATGTAAACATTATAGAAAGGAATAACAGCCTCCCAACCTTTGTAGCCTGCCTTGATGAATATTTTCCATAATCCGGCCACGGATGACAGGAAGAACAATATGGTCAGCAGCATGTATACGCTCATGGTAATGGATTTAAATATTTAACATCTCTCTCATTGTAAACACTCCCTGCTTGTTGTGTACCCATTCAGCGGCCAAAATCGCCCCTTCGGCGAATCCGCTTCTATCGTGGGCTGTATGTTTGATCTCGATGCTGTCGAGGACTGAATCGTAGGCCACTACATGGGTGCCGGTGACATTGTCTATACGGTACGATTTGATCGGCAGCATTTCTTCGGGCAGTTGCTGGTCAGCGTTGCCCCATTTTTTTTTATCCTTCCTTGCGGCGATGATGTCGTTGGCCAGTGTGATGGCTGTGCCGCTGGGAGCATCCAGTTTTTGTGTGTGATGGCTTTCCACGATGCGTGGTGAATAACCTTTCATGTCAGCCAGCATCGTGGCCAGGCGAAGGTTCAGTTCAAAGAATAAGTTCACCCCGATGCTGAAGTTGGATGCGTGGAAGAGACAACGCTTCTTTTGCCTGCAGAGGTTGACGATGGCGGGCAATTCATTAAGCCAGCCTGTGGTCCCTGTTACAACCGGCACATCCAGGTCGAAGCACCGGCTGATGTTTGCTGGCGCTGCTGCCGGAGTGGTGAACTCAATGGCAACATCACATGCTGCCAGTTGTTCTTTACGGGATTTCCAATCGGATTCGCTGTCGATGACTGCCTTGATCTTATGTTGACGGGCCAAAGCCAGTTTCTCAATGGTTTTGCCCATCTTGCCGTACCCGATAAGGGCGATATTCAATCTTTTTTCCATCATCATTAGAACCGGAATCTTAAAGTGATCTGTGCGCTTTGTCTTGACAGGCTTGCATCCGCAATAGAAGGCACTGCAATGGGCTGCATGCCCAGGCTCAGGTCTTCTCCCACGTCGAAATTCATCAGATGGGCATCGACACTGGCATCCAATATGTTGAGCAGATAGAGTGCCACGGTGAGGATGTAGGTTATCTCCAGGTTGCGCCGGTAATAGTTCATTGCCCTTTCCAGCACATCGGCGGAGTGCAATGGAAAGTCATCGACGGTATTGGGGTTGCCGTCTATTCGTGCAATCCAGGCCTCACGCCACACCCTGTACTCACGATTGTTAAAATCAATAAAATAGGCCAGGGTCCCGAATCCTGCATAAATGATGGGCACTTTCCAGTACTTCCCGTTGTAGATCTGCCCCAGTCCGGGAAATGTGGCTGACAACATGGCGGCTTTCGATGGTGAAGGTGCTGCCATATCCGTCCTGACGGCACTCTCCGGGACCTGATTGCTGTTTACCTGCGCAACGGTTGTTCCGGAGGATATCAGGGTAATGAACAAACAGCAAATCATCAGAAAGGCGGCCCTTCTCAGGATGGCAGTTGCCGGCCCGGGGCCTGGTGGGGTTTTGCTATGTGCTTCATATATGGACACCTTGAACTGTTGTGGGCTATTTTTTAAGAATCCGGGCAATTCTCTCAAAGTCTTCTTTTGAATGAAAGCTGATGGTGATGGTTCCCTTTCCGCCAGTGCTGTTTTTGAGCTTGACGGGTGCATCCAATATTTGTTCCAGTTTAAGCTGGAACGCTTGCTGGGCCGTATTCAGATTTTTGCTTGCAGGTTTGTCTTTTTCTGGATGTTTTTTTTGTTTTTCCTGGCTGGTAATGTTTTTGATGACCTCTTCCACTTCCCTGACTGACAGCGATTGTGCCAGGGTATCCTGGTAAATGTCAAGCAGTGTTGGTATGTCATCAACCGCCAGCATGGCCTTGGCATGCCCCATGGAGATCAGTTCCCGGCGAAGCCCGATCTGTATCTCACCGGGCAAATTAAGCAGGCGCAGGTAATTTGCAATGGATGACCGGTTTTTTCCGAGCCTTTCACTGAGCATCTCCTGGGTAAGTTTATAGTCCTCTATAAGCTGTTTATACCCCAGGGCGATCTCAATGGGGTTCAGGTTCTCCCTTTGTATGTTTTCCACGATGGCCATTTCCAATAAGGAATGGTCGTCGGCGGTAACGATATATGCCGGGATATCATGAAGACCCGCCATCCTGGCGGCTATAAGCCTTCGTTCACCAGAGATCAGTTGCAGTTTGTTCTCTTCCAGCTTCCGCAAGGTGACAGGCTGTATGACCCCTTGTTCTTTGATGGATGCCGCAAGATCCTTCAGGGCTTCATCGTCAAAATCGGTCCTGGGTTGATAAGGGTTTACCTCAATGATGTCGATGGGAACTTTCCCGATGGTGCCTACAGGCAACAGGTCTTTTTCAACATCGTAGGTGGGTTGTGCTTCATAGCCTGAATTATCAAGCAGTGCGCCCAGTCCTCTGCCCAATGCACGTTTTTTGGCATTCATACCTTGATTTTTTTGTCTTCTTCTTTGATTTTTGTCATGCCGCTTTTTTGCAATATTTCACGGGCCAGGTTCAGGTGGTTCAATGACCCCCTGCTCTGTGCATCATGCATGATGATGGTCTCGCCGAAGCTGGGCGCTTCTCCCAGCTTGATGTTACGGTATATGATGGTGTCAAAAACCAGATCCCGGAAATGCATCCTCACTTCTTCCACCACCTGGTTGGCAAGCCTTAACCTGGAATCGTACATGGTCAGCAGGATGCCTTCGATCTCCAGGTCGGTATTCAGGCGTGTCTGCACGATCTTGATGGTATTCAGCAGCTTGCCCAGGCCTTCAAGGGCAAAATACTCGCACTGGACGGGAACGATCACACTGTCGGCTGCAGTGAGTGCGTTCACCGTGACCAACCCCAGGGATGGCGAACAGTCAACGATCACGAAATCATAGTCCTGCCTGATCTTGTCAATCACCTTACGCATCATCTTCTCCCTGTTGGGCAAATTGATCATTTCAATCTCGGCCCCCACAAGATCGATGTGGGCAGGGATGAGGTGAAGGTTGGGGGTATTGGTTTCAATGACAATATCCTGAGGTGCCACATCATCGATGATACACTCATAAATACTGGTTTTAACGTGTTTGGGGTCCACACCCACACCGGAGGTGGCATTGGACTGTGGGTCAGCATCTATCAGCAGAGTTTTGTATTCCAACACAGCCAGGCTGGCAGATAAATTGATGGCGGTGGTGGTCTTTCCGACACCCCCTTTTTGATTCGCTATGGCAATGACTTTACTCATAATATAATAAACGGTAGGTTTGATAAATTCGTGTGATGAAGCATAGACGACGGCTGGTTTTGTGCCAACATCGTCAATACGACCTGCAAATTTACATCTTTTGCTTGCTTTTTCGGTGTATTATTGAAGAAAAAAACCGATATCGCCTATAGCCTTGGGCAGGCAGGTCATTGCATGTTTTCTTGTGTCCAGTCAATCTCTGAGCCAAACAGGCTATGGGGGATGAGATAGATCAGCAGGAGTATGATGGAGGCCACCAGCACCCAGGTCCGGTGGTGTGGGTTCTGCCTTGATTTGACGAAGGCGATCACCCAAAAGATCAATGCGAAGGCGGTCTTGTTATCTGTAAGATCGGTGCCAAAGGGCCAGCCTGTCCAGTAATCGCCGAAGGCATATTTCTGTACAACAGGCCCGAATATCAGTCCGCCCGTGATGAAGGTGACAATGGTCCACAATGTCAGGCGATATGTCTTTTGTTTGTAGAGCGCGGCAAGGCCGGCCCTGGTGCTGAACAACATGGCCGCGAACATAAGTATTACATGGGGCAACAGTGCCCAGGCCGGCACGTCGTCGCGAAAACGGATGATGATGGGTTCTTCCGGCAATTTGACCTGTTCATCTCCTTTTTCAAGGAATAACTGGTACATCACCTTCCCGGCAGCCGGCTGCTGAGGGATATAAGCCACAAGGTGTTCGTCTTCACGTACAAGGAGTTTGATTTGCCATTCATCATTGCTTGGATGGCGCTTGTAACGGAAAAAGCCGGTGACCTCCCTGTCTTCAACTTTCAATTTTGCCGGTGCATCGGCAGGCCTTGGAAAGGACCTGATGAGACGGTACCGGATCTCTTCACCTGCAATCTCGGTACTCCCCCGATAGGGGTGCGTTGGCCCTGTCATTCGCTGATAGATGGCGCTGGACAAGGTAATCACTATGGCAATGATCCAGAAGAGGATATTTTTTCTGTTCATATCTTCATTGATTTAGCATCGTGGATGTGGTAAAATGCTCGAGTGTTGTGGAATAGTATATGGCATCGTAAATGGCCTGGTGGATCTCTGTGCGGATATTCATCTCTATCAGCTTATTGTTATCCTGATCGGGATAAGTGCGGTTTGACAGGAAGACATATACGAGGTTCTCTACCGGGTCGGCCCATGCAAGGGTACCGGTAAATCCGCTGTGACCAAAGCTCAGGTGTGAAGCGCTTATGGCAGAGGGGCCGTTTTCAGTCTTGTCAGGCAGAGGCTTGTCGAACCCCAGCCCACGGCGATTATCGTTGTCCGGGAACTGCAACCTTGTAAACTCGTTGATGGTGTTTTGATCGAAAAACTGCTGGCCGCCATAACGGCCCTCATTCAGAAAAACATGCATCAGCACGGCCAGATCGGCGGCATTCGAGAAAAGGCCTGCATGTCCGCTGACGCCTCCCAGCATTGCCGCCGTCTGATCATGTACATGTCCGTGCACCACCTGTCGTCGCCATAATGTATCGTTCATGGCGGGGATGATTCGTCCCGGGTCGAACCGGTCAGCAGGCGTGAACCCCGTCGTGGATAAGCCCATGGGCCGGTAAAGGAAGTTATCAGCAAAAAGGTCAATGCGCTGGCCTGCGACCTCTTCTATGATCTCTGCCAGCAGGATAAACCCCAGGTCGCTATACACGTATTCGTTGTTTTCAAGTAAATCAGACGCTGTGATCCGGTCAAAGATGGTGTCGCGGTAATGCTTGCCCAGAAAGAGATCTTTGGCCACCCTGACGGGGAACTCCTTTGTGGGTATGCTGTTATAAATGCCATCCAGGTACTCCCCATTTTCCATGGTTTCCAGATAAAAGGGGATCCAGGGAGCGAGCCTTCCCTGGTGAGCCATCAATTCTCTGAGGGTGATCGCTTCCTTGTTTGTCCCTTCCAGCCAGGGCAGGTATGCTGACAGCGATTGGTCCATCTCCAGCAGGCCTTTATCGTACAGACGCATTATGGAGGCTGTGGTGGCTGCGATCTTGGTGATCGATGCCAGGTCGTAAATATCGGCAGCCGTTACACGATAAAGGCTGTCGCAGGTATGGTGACCGAAGGCTTTGTTGTATATCATGATGCCATCTTTGATGATCGCGATCTGGCATCCCGGATAGGCGTTCTTTCGTATCCCCTGTTCTGCAATGCTGTCAATGGCTGCCAGTAACCCTGAACGGATCCCCGCTTCTTCGGCCATGCCGAATCGTATCCTGGCTGGCTCCGGGGTGACAATGCCATGGCCTGCCGGAAAATGTTTGCCGGCAGTGACAGGCAGCCTACCCCTGGTCTGAAGGCCCCCAAATATTGCTTGTGCAGCCGCTTCTTCATAGACCCGCCCCTCCTGGTAAGTGACCAGCACCGCCTCTGCATCCAGAATCCCATCACCAAAAAAATTAAGGCTGTAGGGATTGGCGAACAAACTAAGGATGACATCCTGGTCTTTTGCTATGGTATTGATAAGCCCAATCGTTTTGCCATTGATCCCGTAGTCTTTTGTTACATCAAAGTTGTTGTCATGAATGGATATGATCACCAGGTCGTAGGCTTTCAGCTTTCGTTTGATCTGGGTGGCGCGTTCAGGGGTATGATATTTGTCGATCCCATAGGTGGATACCGGTGAGTAATTGCCAAGCATTTTATGGAATGTGTTTCCCGGATATTCACCGATGGAAAGAGCGGCAATACGGCGATGCGACAAACCGGTCAGGGGCACCAGGTTTTTTTCGTTCGACACCAGTGTTAATGAAGACGCCACCATGGCTTTGTTAAGAATTTTGGCACCGGTGCTGTTCAGCTCTTCCGTAAGGTTTTCCAACGGGGTGTAACGGAAGTTGAAGAGTCCTGCCTTTTCCTTGTAATACAATATTTTCCTGCATTTGTTGTTGACCAGTTCTTCGGATATCGTTCCGTCAATTATTGCCTCTTTGATGGCATTGATGGCGGCAGGCACGTCTTCCGGAAGCAGCAGGATGTCATTGCCGGCCATCAGGGCGCGCAGTTCCAGCTCCCCGGAATCAAAAAAATCACTTACGCCGCGCATGTCGAGTGCATCGGTGATCACGAGTCCCTGAAAACCCATCTCGATCTGCAGCAGCTTGGTCACTATGTTGTACGACAGGGTAGATGCAAGCGCCGGCTCCGGCTCCAGCGAGGGCATCTCCAGATGGGCAACCATGACAGTGTGCAGGCCCTGGTCTATCAATTGCCGGAAAGGGTATAAGTGCACGGAATCCAATTCCTCGAAAGATTGACTGAGCAGTGGCAGGGTATGGTGGGAGTCGGCATCGGTGTCACCGTGGCCGGGAAAGTGCTTTGCGCAGGCAAAAATGCCGGCGTCTTGCAGTCCATGCATATAGGCCAGCCCCTTGGCGGAAACGGCATATTGGTTTTCTCCAAAAGCCCTTTTATTGATCACAGGGTTGTCGGGGTTGTTGTTCACGTCCACCACAGGGGCAAAGTTGATGTGTACGCCCAGGCGTTTTAGCTGCCTGCCGACCTCCATCCCCATCTGATAGATCAGCTGGTCATCTTCAATGGCCCCCAATGCCATCTGCCGTGGAAAAGGCACAAGGCTGTCAAGGCGCATCGCCGGCCCCCATTCAGCATCCATGGCAACCAGCAAAGGGGTCTTCGCCTGACTCTGCATGCGATTGGTAAGCAGCACTTGCTGCCAGGGGCTGCCACTGAAAAAAGCGGCACCACCAATATTGTAATCTTTTACTTTGTGCACGATGCTGTCGTAGTAATGATCATCGCGGCCGGTATGGACACGTACCATCAATAGCTGGGCAATGCGCTCTTCCATACTGAGCGATGCAAATACCGAATCAACCCAGGGTGAGGAGTAATGGGGGTTCCCCTGGTGTAAGTTCCCGTCGCCGCCGGAAGGGTGCACACCGGAGGGAGAGATCAAAAAAAACAGAAACAGTAAAATGAAGTGAATTGCAATCAGAAAAACCTTGCGCATGTCAGTAACAGTATATGCTTAACCATGGAGATTACTATCGTACAAATATACATGAATTTTTTTCATGTGAAATTACACACAGACGAATGAAAAAAGATCATGTGAAAGCGAAGCGGTTCCTCCTGTACACCAGCACTTTGTATATTATTTTTTACAAAATGATGG
>SL_3KL_010_SEDDRAFT_10000247_pt1 | contig 40864 bp, 35 predicted proteins | sample SodLakKL_010_SED_2_FD_10381 | JGI IMG/M metagenome (IMG submission 10381) | reverse complement strand
AGCAAGATCAACCCATCATTTTACCTGGACAGGACTCTCATGAAGTGGATTGAACCTCAAAAATACATGAAGAAGTTTAAGCTGGAGCCATTTCCCCAGCCGGAGATTATTCAGCTCAAATACCCGGTGCTTCTCTGCCATGGCTACGGTGGATTTTCCATGCTGATCAAGCCCTCTCCCATTCACGACTCCTGCATGAGGCTTCGGAGCTACGGCATACACGCATTTGCGCCCAATATTGTGCCCTACTCCACCATATCGGTTCGTGCCGAACAGTGGGCTGAATGTATCCTGCAGATAAAAAATGAGTATGGGTGCGAAAAAATGAACGTAATTGCGCACAGCATGGGCGGACTCGATATGCGGGCCGCCATTACCCATTATGACATGGCAGACTCCGTGGCTTCACTAACCACCATCGCCGCCCCGCACCGCGGCACCAGCCTGGCAGATATCGTGCTCACCACGCCGGAAGTACTGAAGGAGAAGCTGGGTGTACTGATGGACTGGCTGGGTGAGAATATTTTTCCGGGATCAAAAAGCAACGCAGAAGCAGCTGTTGAACAGCTCGCCTGCAACTATGTGCAGGAGGATTTCAATCCGAAAACACCCGACATGGATAGCGTGGCCTATTTTTCGGTAAGTGCCGCTGTTGGCAAAGGCACAAAGCATCCGCTGAACCCCATCTACCGGCTGCAGAATCAGCTCATCTACCAGAGAGAAGGCCTCAACGATTCATTCGTTACCATCGACAGCGCCATCTGGGGCGAACACCTGGGCACCTACCCGATCAGCCATTTGGAGCAGATAGATATTCAGGTCAGTAAAGAACGAAAACCCCTCGTCGAAGAGATGTGGAAGGATATTGCTTTTAATTTGAGGGATAAGGGATTATAGCAAGGTTCAGGGTTCAGGGTGCAGGATGCAGGGGATAGGGATCTGTTAATAAACGTTACACGTTGAATGTTACACGATAAACGTTCTTCATTTGCAGGCTCATAAACCGGCAACTCAAACAAACGTTCAACCTGTAACTGAACTGTGTGCCGTGCCCCTAGTTCCTTGTACCCTGAGCCTTGCACCGTGAATCACTCAGGCACTGACTCCAGCGCGGCTCTTCTCATCTCTCGTCCGCGATTGAGTTTTTCTTCAAGTTCCTGCAGTTTTTCTCTTGCTGTATCAATTTTACTCATTCTTTCATTGAACTCCTGCTCGGTGATGCGTCCCTCATTTTGAGCTTCTTCAAGATTTCTTCGGGCATTTTCAATTCGTTCGCGGGCTTCGTCTGCCCTGATTCTTCCTTCTGACTCAACGGATCCGAGTTCTGCGGCTCTTACCATTCGCTGCTGCCGCGCTTGTTCTGAAACTCTTTGACCAAATGCGCGTCCGTCTTGCCGGGCCTCTCTGGAAATTTCCTGGCCCCGGTTACGCTGATCTCCGGTTTGCTCTCGCATGCTTTCTCCCCGGCTTCTCACCGTATCAGCCGAAGTTCTCGCCTGATCTCCCCGTTCCCTCAGTGTATCTACGTTTTCAGACCTGTCCTGCCGGGCCTGATTGGCACGGTCTGACTGACCCTGGGCAAAAAGGGTTGAATCCACCACAATAATTAACAGAATCAACTTGAGCGATATCAATAACTTTAAAACGAATTTCAATTTTTTCATATTCATAAGAGTGTCTCTATTTATTCATCAATTTCATCCAGTAAACTCTCGAGTTCATCCAGGGTTTGTTCTATCTCTTCCTTGAGTTCTTCCATTTCGATAGATACGCTATCAGTTACCATCTCAATTTCCTGTTCACCATTTGCTGTGTAGGATGTATCATCAGAACTGCCACCGCAGGCCGTGAAGAGCAGCAACAGTATCGTAATCAGTACGCCGGCCATTTTATTCATAACAGAGATTTTGTTTAGATTTTTAAAACGCAGTATTAACATACAGTTTTGATCTGTTTTTCATGCGTACTTAGGTTTTCTATAATTGTTGCCTTTAAAGTTATTCGGATGAATCAACAAACGTTTCACGTTGAATGTTAAACGTTGAAGGTTGCCCCTTTTACCGTGAACCGTGCTCAGTGTACCGTGTACCGTGTAAGCCACAACCCTTCGACTTTGATTTGTGTTTTTCCGAACTCAAAGCCTCGGGTTCTCTTTAATTGCTTCCACCCCAAGTTACCGATCAATGATCCCTATGGGACCGGGTTTGCCGCATAACCATGGCTTCGGAATCTGTAAACGTTGAAAGTTCCTCTTTACAGGCTTATTAACCGGCAACTTCATCAAACGTTCAACCTGTAACCTGTAACAAAACCGTGTCCCGTGTACCGCGAAGCACTGCTTCGCAACTCCAACGCTCAGATTTTTTAATACAGAAGAGCAAACAACCAAAAGCTTCAAGGATCCCGGAAATTCACCGGGCACGCTTGAAGGTTTTCACCCTGCGCCTTGTACCCTGCACCTTGAACCTTGAACCTTACAACTGAATATCCTTCAAATCATTCAAAAGCGAGTAGGCTGTCAGGTCGTACTGAATGGGGGTGACGGATGCGTAGCCTTTCTCGATCATGGAGATGTCGTTTTGATCGTCATCATCGAGGAGCTGGAATTTGCCTGTCATCCAGTAGTAGGAGCGATTGTGGGGGTCGATGCGTCCTTCAAACTCTTCGATGTAGCGGCTGTTTGCCTGGCGCGCCCATTTGATGCCTTTCAGAGGACCGGATGGTGCGTTCACGTTCAGTGTCACTCCTTTCGGAAGGCCGTGATTCAGCACGTAGCCGATCACTTTTCGGGCGGCTTCCTGGCAGCCGGTCAGGTCAGCTTTCTCTTCAAAGTCTGTGCAGGAGAATGCAATGGATGGATACCCGAGAATGGTTCCCTCTGTAGCGGCACTCACCGTGCCTGAATAAATAATGTTGATTCCCGCATTGCTGCCGTGATTGATCCCGCTTACCACAAGGTCGGGTTTGCGGTTCAATAGCTGGTTATGAGCCAGCTTGATGGAATCGGCCGGAGTTCCGGACACGGCCTGGCCGCTGAACCGATTGTCTATCATAAACGCCCTCGCGCGCAGCGGTGTGGCAACGGTAATGGCATGACCCACAGCGCTCTGCTGACGGTCGGGGGCTACAATTTCCACATCACCGAATTCATCGGCAACTTCTGCGAGAGCTTTTATGCCGTTGGAGAAAATTCCGTCGTCGTTACAGACGAGAATTAGTGGTTTTTCGGGTTTTGGCATGAAATGGGTTGTGTGATTGTGTGAAATAATAAGGTCAATAGTAAGAGCGGGGCAAACGCTCGTGCTAATACTGTTCGTCTTTATTTGGGAAATCTCCGCTTTTTACATCTTTGATGTAGTTTTGAACGGCGCCGGTCATGGAACTGTGAAGGTCGGCGTATCGGCGAAGAAACCGGGGCGAAAAATCTTTGTTGAGTCCCAGCATATCGTGAAGAACGAGTACCTGTCCGTCACAATCCGCGCCGGCACCGATACCGATGGTGGGAACGGAAACCGATTCGGTGACCTGTTTAGCCAGGGGTGCGGGTATTTTTTCCAGAACGATGGAAAACACACCGGCCATCTCCAGTTTTTTGGCGTCTTTTATAAGCTGTTCAGCCTCTTCTTCCTCTTTAGCACGCACCTTGTAGGTGCCAAATTTATAAATACTTTGAGGAGTGAGCCCCAGATGCCCCATTACCGGGATACCGGCATCAACAATTCGTTTTACAGTGGGAGAGATTGCCTTGCCGCCCTCCAGCTTCACAGCGTGCGCACCTGCTTCTTTCATCATGCGGCCGGCACTGATCAATGCCTCTTTAGCCGTAACCTGGTAGCTCATAAAAGGCAAATCGGCGATTACAAGAGCACGGTCAACCGCACGCACCACGCAGGATGTGTGATAAATCATATGCTCCAGCGTCATGGGTACAGTTGTCTCAAAACCGGCCATCACGTTACTGGCAGAATCGCCTACCAGAATCACATCCACACCGGCAGCATCAATAATGCCCGCCATGGTAAAGTCATAAGCGGTTAGCATGCTTATTTTTTCACCCTTCCGCTTCATCTCAACAACCGTTTGGGTGGTTACTTTTTCCGGCCGGCTCTCCTTAGACTGTGTGCTCATGCGTTATCCTTTGAAACAATTGCTGCTGAGGCTTCCAATTCGCAAACAACCTGGCCGTCAACGGTGGCTTTCCCGGTCATTGTAATAAAATTTCTTCTCTGGTTAACCAGATTCACCTCCATCCGAAGCTGATCGCCGGGCACAACAGACTTTCTGAATTTGGCATTTTTTATTCCGGTAAATACCATTAATGATTTTTCAGGATCATCCACGCTGTTTTTCATGATCAATATAGCCCCTGATTGAGCCATGGCTTCTACCTGAAGAACACCGGGCATGATAGGTGCTCCCGGAAAATGGCCATTAAAAAATTCCTCATTTACAGTCACATTTTTGATGGTCACGATTCGGTCTTTTTCTATTTCAAGCACCCTGTCGACAAGTAAAAAAGGATAACGGTGTGGAATGTAGTTTTTGATCTCTTCAATCTGCATCATAAATATAATCTGTTAATTAAGTTCTATAGAGTTAATAACGTCTGATCTCAGTCACTGCTTCTGGGTAGCCAGGTTCAAATATACTAATTCTAGGCTACGGTACCCACATACACGTAAGCAATTCCTCCGGTGAGCTTAACAGCTCTTTGTGAGCTGTATGAGCCGGTTTCGTTCATTAGCTCCAGGAATTTTTCTCCTGCCGGGAATTTTGCACTCGTTTCAGGAAGGTAGGTGTATGCATCCCGGTTACCGCTTATCCAGCCCCCCACGGCCGGCATAATGTGCCTGCTGTAGAGTTGATAGGGATATTTGATTGGCCCCCGCGGCTGTCCAAATTCCAAAACCACCACTTTACCGCCCGATCTTACCACCCGGGCCATCTCCTTTAACGAAACCGAGGGATCGTCAACATTTCGGATTCCAAATGCAATACTGGCTATATCAAAGCTGTCATCCTCATATGGGAGGTTCATGGCATCAGCTACTTCAAATTCGACAACCAGCTTTTTTGCCTCGGCCTTTCCCGGTGCATGTTCAATCATCTCCTTACAGAAGTCAGTGCCCAATACATAGCCTTCATGGCCCACGGTTTTTTTAAACTCAAGAGCCAGGTCTCCGGTACCCGTGGCGCAATCCAATACACGGTCGCCCGGCTTGGCACCGCTCTCAAGCACCGTTTTTTTGCGCCAGGCACTATGCACGCCAAACGAAAGGATACTATTTATCCGATCGTAATCATCGGCAATGTCCGCAAACATATCTCTTACTTTTTCACTCATTTTATACTCATTAGTTCTTTGCTCTTAGTCCGGGCTTATCTGCAGATGATCTGTTTTATTAAGATATACCGGTTTAAAATTTCCGTTGTAAACAATCTGGTAGAGCGCACCGTTCTGATGTTCGATCTTGTGCATGTTGTTCAAACCGTACCCAAGCCAGCTAGAAAGAAGTATTCGAATCAGACGACCATGAAGAATCAGTACCATTGTCCCATCACGATACTTCTCAATCAGCTGCTCTACAGCGGCATTTGCACGATCATACACTTCTTGTGGAGATTCACCCTGTGGTATTGGCCTTAATACGTCTCCGCTTACCCAGGCATTGTGTATTTCGTTCAGCTCTGCAGAAGCCTCCTTGTATGGAACGCCTTCAAATTTTCCAAAGTGCATCTCATCGAGAGCTTCAATTTTCAAGGTCTCAAGTTCTGTACGCTCTTCCACTGGAAGGGCTGTTTGCCAGGACCGCTTCAAAGAGCTGCTTACAAGATTTGATGCATTGTACTGTTTCAGATATTCTGAGATTGCCCGTGCCTGTTTGTGGCCGGTCTCATTGAGTGGTGCATCAATTCCTCTCCCCTGCAGCAGCCCCTTTTTATTTAAATCTGTTTCTCCATGACGGGCTATAAGTAGTCGGATTTCACTCATTTCTTCTTTTTCTTCTTCTTTGCATTAAAGTCGCTCACAGCTTGCTGTACATGTTGATCAAGCTTTTCAACTTCAACCGGAGGCATATTTTCATAAAGTGAATAACGTACAAGAATCATCTTTAGAACACGGTCGTTCAGGGGCAGTTTTTCTGTACTTTTTGCGGAATCGAGTTTGTCCCAAAACCTGCGCAACAAACCAATCTTAAACAGGAAAAAGTAGATAATTCCAAATGTTACAGCGAGATACATCCCGTTTATACCCATAAAACTAAGAGCTACGGCGGCTATCAACAGCTGAACAAAATCTTTGTTTATCAGGGATATAACCGAAGTAAAAACCGTATTGACAAATGCACTTTTATTGTGATACCACCAATAGTGAAAAACAAAAGCTGCAACGGCAGCGATCCATGCATTTGTGGTGAAGGCAAGTACAAAAAAAAGAAGCATGGATATAGAGTCGGCACTATCGATCCATGTAACAGCTTTTACGATCAGGTCTTCGAAGGAGTATTTTTTTAACAGTCCCGGTACAAACTCCTCAACGGTTTCTCTTGTGGCATGAAACCAGTGTCCGCCGGATGTAACCGTTGAAAAGGGTGTTTCAAGTATATTTATTGAGTGAGATCGATTCGAATTCATAGAGTGTTAAGATAGGCTGATTTCCCGTAAAATGGAATTTAAGTTAAGCCATGGCAACCGTGATAATACCCGCTTTTTGATCCGGGCCCGATAGGATACCGGCCAGTTCATAGGTTGTGGCACCGGTTGTAAATACGTCATCAACGATTACTGGAAGCCGATTTTGGAAACTTGCAGGAGATACAACCACAAATGCACCATGTAAATTCTTTTTGCGTTCTTCGGTGCTTAATCCTGTTTGAGTTTTCGTGTTTCGAACTCTTTTAATGGAATCTGTTGCCACCACACTCCAGCCGGTTGCACGGCTCAGGCCGTCAGCAATGGCCCCGGCCTGATTGTATCCCCTTTTTCTCAATTTCGACTTGTGCAGCGGCACCGGAATCAACAAGGGATTTAACTGATCCATATCCTGCAGCCAATCACTCTCTCTTGAGTCAATCAGTGAATGTCCTAAAACGTATCCCATCTCCTCTCCAACACCCTTCATGAAGTTATATTTTAAATTGTGCATCAGATTTTGCAGGTAACCTCCCTTGTCAAATTTCCACATCATATGGAGAAATAACACACTGTCTGGGCAGATCAGAAATTCATCATGATCGGCCTTCTCGAACCGGTCGCTTCTGCACCAATGGCAAAGGTGTTTCCCTGAAACGGCAAGTGAGGCTCCACAGCACACACAAACAGCAGGAAATACAATATCCAGATATGGCTTGAGAATCTTTTTCATAAACTATTTATCTATAGGTATAAGTAGGAACCCTATTTTTCAAATGGCTTACAAAAATATTTCAAGGCGCAAGGTTCAGGTGGCGCGGTAGCGACATCCCGACCCATCGTGAGCGCATAGGGCGTAGCGCGTGGGTGACGGTTCACGGTTCACGGTGCACACGACACGGAGCACGGTGTTGATGCCTAAATTTGGTTGACACTTTTAGTTAACATGTAACCTGTAATTTCCCCTAAATAGGACTTTTCCATTACCAGACTCAGTGATCATATCTCGAACTCAAAATAATAATGTATATTCGGGCCTGTTAACCCTGATATAGTCAAAACCCTGAATCGGGAACTGTTGGAAACCATTTTTTAGTACCGGATACAGCCGGGCTTTGCTAAAAATAAACTTCTGTAAGATATTCAGCGTCTTAATACGTTATATTATACTTAGCTATTTTTACCAAACCATAATTATCATATTTATGCCTTCATTAGGGAAAGACCTGGCCATTATCCGCGCCCATCTCGGGTACAGTATAGAGGACATCCATAGCGCCACGAAGATTCCACTGAATACGCTCAAGTCTATTGAAAGTGGAGCTATTTTTGAACAAACAGACGAAATAAAGACCTATGTACGAAGTTTTGTGCGTACCTACGGAAGATTCTTAAAGCTTGACGAACAGCTACTGCTGGATTCTCTTGATCTGCAGCAAGCCAATATGTACGATAACCTTCTGTTAACTGCCTTTCCGGAATTAAATAAAGGACAAAAAAGTAAAACAACCGACGATAAAGAGGCCAAACCGGAAGAGCAATCAGCGAAATCAGAATCAAATGAGGAGAAAAAAGACACTGAACAGGAGGTAAAAGCATCCACCCGTTTTGTCGCTGATTTTTCCGATGACGATGATTCTGAAGAGGAATCGCACACAGAAAAAAAAGACGAGGTGCAATTCAAACCGGCCCCTCCTCCGGGTGTCAGAAGTATAAACTGGGCTGATACGGGCAGGAAACTTGTTACCAACAGGCAGAAAACTCCGGTTTGGGTAATCGGCTCTATCGTTATTTTATTGGTGCTTTTTGTTTCGATTTATTACTTCGTTCGAAACGATGTATTCCAGGCAGATATTGACCCTGCCGGGCAAACCTCACCAACTGAGCAAGCAATACCCGCACCAACAAATGGCAACGATCTGACTTTGGACATTACAGAGCCTGCTGAAACTGAAGAACCGGCAGTGCTTGACGGTACACTCTACCTAACAGTGTATGCCGCAAATGAACGCCTTGATCCCGTTCGCGTATGGAGTGATCTCAAACCCAGAATAGATCCATACTGGATGGAACGGGGCTTAGCACTCAATTTTGAGTTCAGGGATACGATCCGGGTCCGCGGGCAGTACAATAACATGCTTCTTTTTATGAATGGCCATTTGATACAAAATTTCCGGCAGGAGTATTTTAATGCTGAAGAAAGCGCTGTTGAAATAACCCGTGATATTTTCGAAGCAGACCCCCGGTGGGCAACACAGGTGCCATTTGAACTGCCGCCGAATGTTTCCGAACCCGATTCGGTTGCAAACAGGCCATCATTTTAAAAGCAACTAACGACTCAAATGGACCGTAACCAGGCTGAAAAACGCGTGGAGGAGCTGCGCAATCTGCTTAACAGGGCGAACCGGGCATACTACCAGGAGGCTCAACCCTTCATCAGCGACAAAGAGTATGATCTGGCTCTTGCCGAGCTGAACAAACTGGAAAAGGAGTTCAGACTGGCCACTGAAGATTCGCCAACCAAAAGAGTCGGTGGCGAGCCCAGCAGCTCCTTTCCGAATGTGGCACATCCTCAGCCTCTGCTGAGCCTCGATAACACCTACAATGCGGATGAACTGCGCGATTTCGACCGGCGGGTTAAAGACCGCCTTGGAGAAGTCAATTACAGCTATGCCGTTGAAATGAAATTTGACGGGGCATCCATCAGGCTACGCTATGAGAACGGCAAGCTCATATTAGGGGCCACCAGGGGTGATGGGGAGAGAGGTGACGACATTACTTCAAATATTAAAACCATCTCCGTTATCCCGCTTACGCTGCATGAAGCTCCCTCCGTAGTGGAAGTAAGAGGCGAGGCTTATATGGAGAAAGAGGCGTTTGTGCGGCTGAATGAGTTCAGGGAGGAACAGGGGCTAACACCTTTTGCAAATCCCAGGAATTCCACGGCCGGCTCTTTAAAAATGCAGGACCCCCGCGAAGTGGCCCGGCGTCCCATTAAGTTTATTGCATTCGACCTGCTTCTAGAAACCGGCAGCCGGGATCAGACTCAATCCTCAAAAATGGATTTGATGAAGAAAATGGGGCTTCCGGTACCCGGTTATTTTGAAGTGTGCAAGTCGATAGATCAGGTGCTGGATATCATTAATGAGTGGAACTCTATTCGCCCTGAACTCCCCTATGAGATTGATGGTGTGGTGATTAAGGTGAATGAAGAGATGTATCGAGAAGAGCTTGGAAATACATCTAAAGCGCCCCGATGGGCTATCTCCTACAAGTTTGAAGCAGAACAAGCCCCAACGGTGCTCGAATCGATCACTCTGCAGGTGGGGCGTCTTGGCAAAATCACACCGGTTGCCGAACTGAAACCGGTTCAGCTTGCCGGCACAACCGTTAAGCGCGCTTCATTGCATAATGAGGATGAAATTCTGCGAAAAGATATCCGTCCCGGCGATACCGTGGTTGTTGAAAAAGCCGGCGAAATTATTCCCCAGGTAATCAGCGTGGTAAATCCCGACCGTAAAGACAGAAGCCCGGTTTTTCAAATGCCCGAAAACTGCCCGGCCTGCAGTGAAAAACTTGTGAAATTTGAGGGAGAAGTTGCCTGGAGATGCATAAACCCAACCTGTCCGCCGCAGGTTCTTGAACGCATTAAACATTTTGCTTCCCGCGATGCCATGGATATCGACGGGCTGGGTGAAGCCGTAGTAGAACAGCTGATTGATGCAAACCTGATTTCAAATTTTGCCGATCTCTATACACTGAAGAAGAGCGACCTGGTTCCCCTGGAACGGATGGCTGAAAAAAGCGCACAAAACCTTATTGATGCCATTGCCAAAAGCAAAGAGCAGCCTCTTGAACGTATCATATACGCTCTCGGTATCCGTTTTGTAGGTAAAACTGTGGCAAAGGATCTCGCCCGGCATTTTAAATCGATAGATGATATTATGGATGCAGACATTGAAACAATGACTACTATAGACTCTATTGGGCCTAAAATCGCAGAATCTGTCTACGAATTTTTCAGAAATGAGAAACATCAGAACGTATTGAAGTCGCTTAAAGAGAGTGGCCTCGCTTTTGAAAAAGAAGAGGAAGAAATGATATCTTCCGTGCTGGAAGGAAAAAAAATCGTACTCACGGGTACACTGCCCACATTAACCCGAAAAGAAGCTGCTGAATTGATAGAAAAACATGGCGGAACAACAACTTCTTCTGTAAGCAAAAATACGGATTACGTTCTTGCGGGCGAAAATGCCGGCAGTAAGCTTGAAAAGGCTAAAAAACACGATATATCCGTTTTGAATGAAGATGACTTTCTGGCCATGATAAGCGATCAATAAACCATAATACCAACCACTGTCATCACATTTTTTCAATTTATAAGACTCAGTTATACTTTTGAGCTGTTTCTTATTAACATGTACCACTATCAATGTGCACTAAAATTTTATTATGAGTATTCTCAAAAAATTGGGTCTTGGGGCAAAAAAGCCTGAGGGCGCTCCTAACATTGGTAAGAAGAAGAAAAAGAAACAATTAGAAGATAAAGCGAAGAAAAACAGCTATCTTCGAGTAGTTATTTTTATCATTTTCTTAGGTGCTATTCTTGTAACACTTCCGCAAACTACCTTCCAGCCCGTGGCAAGCTACACTATAGGCGAACCCTGGAGAGCAGACGATTTGACAGCACCATTCACTTTTTCGCTGAAAAAGACAGCTGATGAACTACAAGAGGAACGGGAAACCATTATTCGCAATACACCTCCGGTTTTCCATGTAAATCATAATGCACCCCTTCTGATTGAAGCTCGAATGGACTCGGTTTACCGAAGCCTACAACCTGTACTTGACAGCTATCTGCAGTGGCAGCGGGCAAAAATGGATGACCAGGTTTCAGCCGCAAACGACAGTGTTCGTCATCAACAAGAACGAAACTTCTCCAATGTACAGCTTGATGACAGCTCATGGAGGGTGCTTCTTGAAAACTATGCCAACGTTCAGCTCAATAATCTTCCTGAGCAGCGACTGTTAACCGTTCAAATCCGTAACCGGCTTCAGAGCGTTATTAATGAGCTACTTTCGGATGGCATCATAGACCGAACCAAAGAGGGGCTCAATCGCGATGAAATAACGATCCGGAACCTTCGCCAGCGAACCGAGCGCACCATCAACCTGGCAAATACGCGCGATGTTTCGGAGGCCAGAGAGTATGCCAATCTGCTGCTCTCCAGAGACTTTTCAGCAAATGCGCTTCGCGCTGCAGTTCAGCTTTTTGATCAGATTATTCAACCCACCTGGGAGTACAGCGAATCGGATACCGAAGCTATTCTGCAGGAAAACCTGGCCGAAATTTCTGAAACCAAAGGTGCTGTTGAGCAGGGAGAAATTATTATCAGGCGGGGTGATATTGTAACGGCCGAAAGGGCTAACAAGCTTCGAAGTCTTGCAGAGGCCCGTGCTGCAACGGCATCTGAGGTGGAGAAATGGCTGCGTTACGCGGGCGAAGCCACCGTGATTATCATTGCCTCATTTCTCTTTCTGATCTATATATACCTGTATAGAAAGTCGATCTTTCAAAAACCATCCATGTTTTTGCTGGTATTTCTTGCAATGGGCATTATAACTCTTGCCAGTGCATTGATATATCCGATAGAGAACGTTAACAGTTACATTATACCCATAGCCGTTGCTCCAATTATTCTCACCATTATTTTTGATTCAAGAGTTGGTTTAATGGCAACCGTAACGCTGGGTATCATAACCGGAGTTATCCACGACAACAGTTTCGAATACCTGGTGGCAACCATTGCCGCCTGTACGCTGGGCGTGTTCTCGGTAAGAGACATCAAAAAGCGATCTCAATTCTTCTTTACCACTCCCGGTGTGGTTTTTATAACGTATTTATTAGTTATTTCAGGATTTGCACTTTCACGGTTCAGCGGCTGGGAACGTCTATTGGAAGATGTCATCTTCATAGCTATTAACTCCGTGTTTATCCTGTTTACTTACCCCCTCATTTTGTTGTTTGAGAAGATGTTCAAAATCACAACGGATTTTACCCTACTCGAACTGGGCGATACCAATCTGCCTCTTATGAAAGAGCTGATGAACAGAGCCCCCGGTACATTTCATCATAGTTTGCAGGTGGCCAATCTTGCAGAGTCTGCCGCTTCAGAGATTGGGGCAAATGCACTTCTCTGCCGCGTAGGCGCCATGTATCACGATATTGGCAAGATGGAGAAACCGGCCTATTTTATTGAAAACCAGGCCGCCGGAAATGACCACGACAAACTGAAACCCAGAATGAGTGCGCTCGTTATTAAAGCTCACGTTTCAGACGGTGTTAAAAAAGCAAAAGAGTCAAATCTGCCGCAGGTTATCATCGATTTCATTCAGACGCATCATGGTACATCACTTATAAAGTATTTTTACGGTCGGGCAAAAGATCAGGCCGAAGACGATGATGATATCGCACAAAAAGATTTCCGGTACGACGGGCCTATTCCGTTTACCAAAGAACAGGGTATTCTGTTATTGGCTGATGGTGTTGAAGCGGCATCCAGGGCCATGAAAGATCCCAATTACAATAAACTGGAAAGTTTGATTAACCGAATGGTGGAAGATCATATTCACGATGGCCAGCTCAGTAATTGCCCATTAACCTTCAGGCAGATACAAATCATAAAGGATACTTTTTTGAATATCCTTGTTGGGGTATACCACAGCAGGATTGAATATCCCGAAGACAAAAAAGAAGCAGAGAAGAAAAAGAAGCAGAAAGAGAAAGAGGATTCAAAAAAGATTGATGAAAATGTTGAAAAAGCTATAGAGAAAGGAAAATCTCTGTAATGGGATCATTTGATTTACAATTAAAGCAGTATTTGCAGTTTGTAAAAATTGAAAAAGGTCTGGCCCAAAATTCATCCGATTCATACGAAAACGACCTGAAGCGATATCTGCATTTTGTGAGTCATGATCTGAAAATCATGAATCTTGGCGGAATCACTCTGCAGCACATCGAAACATACCTTGGGGAGCTCACCGAGTTGGGTTTGTCTGTAAGTACCATCGCAAGAAATATCTCCAGCATTCGCAGCTTCCATGAATTTGCGGTTGTTGAACAGTTTGCAGAAGCCAATCCGGCTGAATTGATTGAGCTGCCTAAAAAAGCCCGGAAACTGCCGGAGGTGCTCGATGCTGTGGAAGTAGAGCGGATTATAAATGAAGCCGACCGAACCACCCATGCCGGAATACGCGATGCTGCAATTCTCGAAACACTTTATGCAAGCGGCATGCGCGTTAGTGAACTGACCGACCTGGAGATGGATCGCCTGTTCTTTGAAATTGGATTTATTCGGGTAATCGGGAAAGGAAATAAAGAGCGGCTGGTACCGGTTGGTGAAATTGCCCAACAGGCTATTGAACACTACATCGAAACTGCCCGAAAAGTATTTATCAAACCCAAAAACCCGGGAAAAACAAAGAACCGGCTTTTTTTGAATCAACGAGGCGGCCCGTTAACCCGCATGAGCGTTTGGAATATTGTCAACAAATATGCCATGAAAGCGGATATCAAAAAAAATGTATCTCCCCATATTTTCAGGCACTCTTTTGCAACGCATCTCCTCGAAGGAGGAGCCGACTTACGGGCTGTTCAGGAGATGCTTGGCCACAGTTCTATTTTAACTACTGAAATATACACCCATGTTGACCGTTCACTGCTACATCAAATCCATAAAGAGTTTCATCCTCGAGCCTAACTCAAAAAAATAGCTCTATATTACTTATGCATATCGTTTTCAAAGCGTTATTCCTGCTCATCCTCTCTGCAACATCTATACAAACAGCTCTTCAGGCACAAACCGGCCTTTTAAAAACCTATGAAAATGGTGTGATCTCTTCTGCAGATGAACATGCGTCGGCTGCCGGCCTTGAAATTTTAAAACAGGGTGGCAACGCGATTGACGCAGCGGTTGCTGTTCAGTTTGTACTGGCTGTTACACTGCCCCGGGCGGGTAATATCGGGGGAGGCGGTTTTATGGTGATCCGTTTGGCTGATGGAAACGTAACAACACTCGATTTCAGGGAGAAAGCTCCCAATGCGGCAACCCGAAACATGTACCTGGATGAGGATGGGGAGTATCAATCCGAAAAGAGTAAAATAGGGCCTTTGGCAGCCGGTGTGCCCGGTACAGTAGATGGCATGATCAGCGCATTGGAACGGTATGGCACCCTTCCTCTTGAAATTGTAATGGAACCGGCTATAAGACTTGCCGGAGAGGGGTACAGGCTTAGCCACTCCCAGGCCAGAAGCCTGAACAACGCCTCAAACCGCCTGCAACAGTTTGAGGGTTCCAAACAGATCTTTATCAAAAGTAACGGAACCGAGTGGAAGGAAGGCGACCGGTTTATACAACGCGACCTTGCTGAAACCCTGAACCGGATTGCCACTACCGGCAGGCGTGGGTTCTATGCGGGATTAACAGCGCGCCTGATTGTAAACGAAATGCAGCGTACAGGCGGAATTATGACCATGCGCGATTTGCGAGAGTACCGCAGCGTTTGGCGAGAACCGTTAAAAACCGAATTTAATGGATATGAGCTCTATATGATGCCTCCCCCAAGCAGCGGCGGTTTTGTGATGGATCAGGTTTTAAAAATGATTGAAACCGCGGGCCCCGATACATTGGAATTTAACTCAGCCGAATATGTACATCTGCTTGCAGAAGCTTTTCGAAGGTCGTTTGCTGACCGAAACTACTGGCTTGGCGATCCCGACTTTGTGGATATACCTATGGGTGACCTGACAGGTTTGAACTACATCAAAGAACGAATGGGGGATTTTCAAACAGACCATGCCACTCTGAGTGAAGATATTTCTCACGGCAGGGTAAACATCACCCAGGAGAGCTCTGAAACCACCCACTTCAACGTATCCGACAGGCACGGCAACTCGGTTGCTGTAAACACCACCCTGAACGGTTCATTTGGAAGCTTTGTAACCGTAACCGGGGCAGGATTTCTGCTGAATAATGAGATGGATGATTTTTCCGCCAAACCGGGTACTCCAAACATGTTTGGGCTGATTGGCGCCGAGGCCAATGCCATTGAACCCGGTAAAAGGATGCTGAGCAGCATGAGCCCTACTATAGCCGTTAAGGATGGGAAAACCCGGTTCATCGGCGGTGGGGCCGGAGGCCCCAGAATCATTACAGCTACTCTTCAGAACTTTCTGAATATGGCTCTTTTTGATATGAATGCAGAGCAGGCAATTGCCGCTCCACGAATTCATCACCAGTGGCTGCCCGACAGGCTCCTCGTCGAGGGGTTATTCTTTTCTGCCGATACCATTCACCTGCTGGAGGAAAAAGGTCATCACATACAGAGAATTGGAAATATCGCACTGATCCATACCATTATGATGGATGAAAACGGTTTGATGCACGGCGCCGCTGACCCAAGAGGCAACGGAAGCGTGAAGGGGTATTAACAAGGTTCAAGGCGCAGGTGGCGCGATAGCGACATCCCGACCCATCGGGAGCGCAAGGTGCAAGACACAACGTGAAATCCTTCAAGCATGCCCGGGCGCATTTCCGGAGTCCTTGAAGGTACTTTATTAAAAAAATCTGAGTGCTGGTGTTGCGAAGCAGTGCTTCGCGGTGCACGGTTCACGGTACACGGCACACTGTGTTAGTTCTACAATTCCTCAATTCCTCAATTCCTCAATTCCTCAGTTCCACAGTTCCTTTTACAATCCCCTCCCTTCCCCTAAAATCGTCACAGATAGAACCCTTTCAGTAAGATAAATGACAAAATTTCTGATTATAATGGGTGAGTCTATTCATTTTTGACCCACAAATATGGAACGTTCAAAACTTGGTAAATCAGAACTTCTGGTTAGTGATATCAGCTTTGGCTGCATGTCACTCTCAAAAAATGACGATAATAATGCGTTAATCAGGTCTGCCTACGAGGGTGGAATCAACTTCTTCGACACCGCCGACCGTTACGATCACGGATGGAATGAATCAATACTCGGCAACGCTGTAAAAGACTTCAGAGACGATGTACTTATCTCAACCAAGGTTGGTCATCAGATAAGCGGTGACGGTTCGCAATGGGTATGGAAACCTACCAAAGATCACATCCTTGCTGCTGCAGATCAAAGTCTGAACCGTCTTCAGACCGACAGAATCGACCTCTATCAACTACACGGAGGAACTTTGGAAGATCCCATGGATGAAATCATCGAAGCCTTTGAAACTCTTCAGCAAGCCGGTAAAATCCGCTATTACGGCATCTCATCCATACGCCCCAATGTGATTAGAGAGTATGTCCGACGGTCTTCTATTGCAAGTGTAATGATGCAGTACAGTTTGGCAGACCGGCGACCCGAAGAGGAGTGCCTTGCACTATTAAAGGGTAATGAGATTGGTGTTTTGGCCAGAGGCACCCTTGCAAAAGGAGTGCTGGTAAATAAACCGCCGGCAGAGATGCTTGGGTACAGTGAAAGTGAGGTTGCCAAGCTTCAGGACGAACTAAAAAAGAGCGGCGATGCCCTTTCAATGTCCCTTCATTTCGTGTTAAAAAATCCTGCGGTTACAACCGCTGTTGCTGGAATCAGAACACAAAATCAACTACATGAGATTTTGAATGCCTATCAAAATGTACCGGCAGAGTCGGAGATAGATCGAATAGCAGGGATTTTAGAACCAAATCTGTATGAGCAGCATCGATAGCGTCTTTTTGTAGAATTGCGGCCTTATTAGTCAAAGAACCCGTTTATGCTGCCGGTTTACGCAGGTGAATATAACAGCACCAGGCAGCATTCGATTGACTATATCTCAATGTCTGCCTTTTTCGGTTTTTTCACCTTTGAATTCGAAGCTGTCATGCCCAGAGTAATGGGTTCCGGTTCAAACAGGTTAGGAAACAGAACAGCTATGGAGTTCTTTTTATTATCTGTAATCAACTCGCCTTTTATCTGCTTTGTGAGTGAACGGATCAATTTTATACCGAGATCTTCGGCATTATCCCAATCGAACAAGTATGATGGTAAACTGCCCTTCTCTCTCACTACAACATAAAACACCTGGGTATCTGTGTACAGATCGATACTTACCACAGAGTTCACCGGATTGGCAAATGTTTTTTCATAAACCCTGCTAATAATTTCATTGATGATCATACAAACAGGAACGGCGCGCTCAATATCCAGAATCAGATCTTCAGAGTGGATATTAATTTCAGCCTCCTTTTTCTTGAACCGATAGTCTTGCTCGAGTCGGTTCGTTAGCTTAATCACGTAAGATTTCAGGTTCAGAGTTCTGTAAGAACCGCTTTGTGAGATCAGTTCGTGAATAAGTGAAATAGATCGAATTCTTGATTTTGAATCGCGTAGCGTGTCGGAAAGAGTTTCATCTCCTGTTCGTTTCAACTGAAGTTCAAACAGGGCAAGAACAATAGAGAGGTTGTTTTTAACCCTTCCATGGATTTCGTTCAACAGCAGATCCTTCTCATTTACTGCGGCCTCCAGTTCTTCTTCCCTGACCCTCAAACTTGATGTTTTCTCATCTACCTCTTCTTTTAGGGATATATTCCAGGAGGCGACCAGGTAGATTCCGGTCAAGCCTACCGTTAAAATTATACCCATTGATATCCAAAAGATAATCTGAAATGATTCGGAAGCCTGAAGCACCCTGCCTGCAAGAACCGGATCCTGTGATAGCGCAAGTGAAATTCCTTGTGTTCCCAAAATTCGGCCGCCAATCATGAATAGAGAAACAACGGCCACTACACTTCCAATGGCACTGTAAATCCAGCCAAGTGTTACAACCTCAGGTTCAGCTTCCTCAATCAAACGTTTCTTTAATCGCACAACAGCAGGGCTAACCAGGTAGAGAAGCGGGCCGATAATTATCATGGATTGAAAAAAGGCTCCGGTCCACCATCCATTCCAAATTTGAACGGTCATTAATGGAGAAATACCCTGCTCGAGACTCCATACAAACGAACCGAGTGAACTGGCCATGGCTGCTATAAGAGAAACCACCGTAAAAAATGCAATACTCTTTATGCTTCGAAGGTCGATACGGGCCGGAACACAATAGTAAGCCAGGGCATATATCCCCAAACCCAGTACAAAAGAAAATGCAAATAGAAGTGCCCACTGAACCGGCATACTGGCTGAAAATGCAATTACAAACGAGGAGAGAAATACGGGGATAAACCCCCACTCAAATCCAACCCAGAAGAGCAGCAAAATACCGATGATGAGCGGCGGGTAAAACAGAAAGAATGTCTGGATCGTGGTGACATCTACCGTTGCAGAAACCCAGCTTCCCGGCAGCATTACCAGAACTGAATACATTGACAAACCAATTAAAATGATCCAGCCGACTATGGCACCCCAGGTTTTAATACTTGCGATCCCGAAAGCACTGAGCAATTCGTCCAGTCCCAATGGCCTCCAGTGATTTAGTGTTTTTCCGGTACTTTCAGATTTTAGCTCCATAACCATCTTGTTTTTTTGTTACTGCAATATATTAGAAATATCTAATAAATAATCCTCTCCCGGAAAAATCTAATTTTATGAATACAAAAAATGGAACGGTACGATAAAAACATATATTTACAGGATCTAAACATCGAACTGATTGACAACTTCCGCGACATTTAACAAATCTATACCTCCGTTTGCAATACTGGTTGTGGCTACAACTACAGGCTGGGTGTACTTCATGATCCAAACAGATAGCTGGTTTCTATTTCTGGATAATTGGTTTATGACCGTAACCATGATCTTCGGTTCGTTTATTGCCGGAGCCAGCTCTGAAGGCGGAGGGGCTATCGCATACCCGGCCATGACGCTTCTGTTTGATATTGAACCCGACGTAGCCAGAAATTTCAGCTTTGCCATACAGAGTTTTGGAATGACGTTTGCAGCCATCTGGATTTTTCTCTCCCGCATACCCATTGAAAAAACGTATTTGATTCTTGCCGGCACCGGTGGTCTTGCAGGAATTCTTTTTGGCTCTGTCTATATCGCACCCCTTGTACAGCCGGCCTATGCCAAAATGATGTTTGTATCATTCTGGTTAAGCTTTGGGATTGCGCTATGGGTGGTAAATTTCATCCGCAAAAACAACAGCGTTGATTCACTTCCCCGCCTCTCAAATTATCAGAAAACTGAACTTTTTGCTGTTGGCATAATTGGTGGAATTTTCAGTTCTGTATTGGGGAATGGACTTGATATCTGCACATTCGCTTTTGTGGTTTTGAAATACGGTCTCTCAGAAAAAGTAGCTACCCCAACTTCTGTAATTTTAATGGCCTCAAATGCTATTACCGGTTTTTTTCTCCACACCACTTTTCTTCAAACCATGCAGCCGGAAGCTATTAACTACCTGTTAGTCTGTATCCCGGTTGTTATTATTGGAGCACCCATGGGAGCTTATGTAATCAGTAAAATCGGAAGGGAAACGATAGCTATACTCTTGATATTAATTATCGTCGCACAGTTTTTTACAGCAATCTATATCATTCAGCCGGATCTTATGCTGAGCCTTTTCTCATTAGGCATCTGTATTACCGGCCTTGTTCTCTTCTTTGTCCTAACCCAAATCAGAGCAAACTCCAAATCATAGTGATTGCAATAACGATTACCAGGATAGAAAAGCCAAGTTGAACGTGACGGGCAGATACTTTTTTATTCAGCTTAACACCCAGAAGCCCCCCTGCAAATGCACCCACAATGAGAGGGAATCCGGTACCGAAATCTACAAATCCAAGTGTATAATCGGTCAGGCCGGCCGGGCTGTCTACAAACAAAGCATACTGTATCCAGCCCGAAAACGAGATCAATACAATGGCAAGAGATGAAATACTCACTGTTTTAACAATGGGTAACCGGTACAGAAGATTCATCATCGGTACCAGCACAATTCCGCCGCCTACCCCGGCAAGAGCTGCCACCAACCCCCCCATCCCACCGGCTCCACTCATTTTTGCAACATTCAAACTTTCGGGTGCCACCTGGAGTGTGACTTTGGATTGACTTTTCCGGTAAAACATCACGGATACAAATATGAGTAGAATCACAAAAAGTGACACAAACACATCTTCTGTATAGTAACCCGAAGTAACAATCACTTACCTAAATAGATGCCAAATGCTCCAAAAACGCCAATTGTAATTCCCTCCTTCCAAAACATGTTTTGATGACTGCGCTGCTGTATTGTACTGCTTGATGCTGCTATGAACGTACAGAAAAGGGCTGTGCCCACAGTCCATGAAACGGGGGATGCCACTTCAAGGCTGGTAAATAGAAAAAAGAGTATGGGAGAGAAAAGAAGCCCACCCCCTACCCCAAAAAAACCGGCCATTAACCCGGCTAATACCCCTAAAATTATCAGCAGAATAATCATCCAATACTCTATATACTGATTGTTCCCATCAAGTAGGTAACTGCATGGCCACCCAGTTCCACTCTGTCCCCTTTTTGCTCACAGTAAATGATTCCGCCCCGCGTTGAAACTTGCCGGGCAACCATATTTTTCTTGCCGAGTCGTTTTGACCAGAACGGTGTTAGAACTGTGTGCGCCGAACCGGTAACAGGATCTTCCGGTACCCCGATCGCCGGTGCAAAGAAGCGGCTCACAAAATCGATTCCTTCACTTTTCGAAGGTGCCGTTACAATTACACCTCTTACCTCCATTTTTTTCAGTATCAACAGATCCGGTTTCATCTTCTCCAGCAACTCTTCATCCTGTACCAGCACCAGCAGATCGGTATTTACCCCTGCGTAGATCGGAATCGTACCAAGTGCTTCGGGCAGCAACTTGGGTATCGGTATGGTTTCAGGAGAATTGGAGGGGAAATCCATCCAGTACAATCCCTCTCTTCTCACTACTCTCAAAAGGCCGCTGTTTGACTTAAAACGAATCTGATCCTCATCAAATCCAAGTTCACTAAATAAAATATGTGCCGAAGCGAGCGTTGCGTGCCCGCACAGATCAACTTCTGTTTTAGGGGTAAACCATCGGATTTTAAATGATCCATCTTTCTCCTTTACAAAAAAAGCTGTCTCTGAAAGATTGTTTTCAGAAGCGATTTGCTGCATTACATTAACACTGAGCCACTTCTCAAGCGGCACAATGGCTGCGGGATTACCTGTAAAAACTTTGTCTGTAAATGCATCTACCTGATAAATTTTCATACGTTATTTTATGTTCTTTTTATTTTAATGTAGTGAATTGACGCATGGATTTCATTTTTCAGGATAGAATCATTAAAGGTTCAATTTGCGCTGAAAGTTCACGATCTTACGCGAATGGCTCCACAAATGCTCACATATCCCGAAAACAGCTTCCGAAAAATCGGTTTCGAATCTATCAGAAAAGCAACGCTGCGAAAGTGTTTTACACCCTATGGCCGCGAAGAGCTTGAATCAATGAGCCCTTTACGTGAGATCGATGCCGTTCAAAAGCAGCTGGCCTGTTCAGCTGAGTGGCTAAAGCTTCTTCAAAGCGGGTCCAATCATCCTCTATCCAACCTGGATGAGGTGCGCGAAATGTTAAAACAGAGCAGGGTGATCGGATCCATTCTGCCGCTCAGCGACTTCCCAATCATCCTTGACAATGCGCGCCTGGCCCGGATCATTAAACAGTTTTTCGACCGCACTGAAGCAGAATATTCCAGCCTGAAAAAGATTGTTCATCGACTGGTAAACCTGAAGCCACTTGAGGATGCCATCCAGAAGGTGGTAACCGATCGCGGTGAACTGCGGGATGATGCCAGCCCTGAGCTGAGAAAAATCCGCAACAGGCTGAACCGTGAGCGCAACCGGCTCAGAAATACCATTCAGCAGGTGATGAAAAGAGCGGCCAAAGATGGGATGACCTCCGATGAAGGTGCCACCATACGAAATGGCAGAATGGTCATTCCCATACAGGCTGAGTTTAAGCGTAAATTAGAGGGATTTGTACAGGATGTCTCATCCAGCGGTCAAACGGTCTACATTGAGCCGGTTCAGGCACTGCAGATCAATAATGAAATACGACAGCTTGAGGCGGAGGAGCAGCGGGAAATTGAGCGGATTATCCGGCAGCTGACTTCTGAAGTTCGAAAATACCATGAAGAGCTCGAACTTAACTGTGGCCACATTGGCGAGCTCGACGCCATACACTGCAAAGTAAGCATGGGAATGGACATGGATGGAGTTATTCCAATAGTACATCCGGAACGTCATCTGAACCTGATCCGTGCAAAAAACCCAAACCTTCTGCTAAAAAACCTGGGCAGCAAAGAACCGGAACCGGTAGTTCCCCTTAACCTTGAGCTGATGCATGAGGAGTTTGCACTGGTCATTACAGGGCCAAATGCCGGAGGAAAATCAGTTGCCATGAAAACCGTTGGTTTGCTAAGCCTGATGGTTCAGAGCGGTTATCCCATTCCCGTTCAGCCCGACTCAACCCTGCCCGTATTGAGCGGACTCTTTGTGGATATCGGGGACGATCAATCCATTGAAAATGACCTGAGTACATTCTCTTCCCGTCTCAACTGGATGAAAAAGACTTTAGAGATGGTTGAACCCGGCGCACTGGTTCTGATCGATGAAGCAGGAGCCGGAACCGATCCGGAAGAGGGCGGGGCACTGTTTCAGTCGTTTGTGGAAGAAATTATTGAGCATGGTTCCAGAGTGATCGTTACCACACATCACGGCTCTCTCAAGGTTTTTGCACATGAACATGAAAAAGTTGTGAATGGGGCCATGGAGTTTAACCAGGAGAACCTATCTCCCACCTATCGATTTAAAAAAGGCATTCCCGGCAGCAGTTACGCTTTTGAAATCGCCGACCGGATGGAATTACCGGCAGACGTCATGGCCAGAGCCCGCGGGCTGCTCGGTGACCAGCGCGATAAGATGGGCGACCTTCTGGTGAACCTGGAACGGCAGATGCAGGAATCGGAGGAGACCCTGGCTGAAACCCATAGACGCCTTAAGGAGATTGAAAAGCGGGAGAAGATCTATTTGGATAAAGCTTCCAATTTCGAGAATAAACGGAAGAAGATTCTTGAACGGGCATATAAAGATGCCGAAGAGATCATGAGAGGTGCCAATAAGCGGATTGAAGAAGCCGTTGAAAAGATTGTTCAGGCCGGAGTTGAAGACAAAGAGAAGATCAAAGAGGCTCGATCTGACATTCGCGATGCAAAAAAGGAGATTCATTTCAATAAAGAAGAGCTCGAACAGGAAGAGGAGAAACCCTTTCGCAGTGATGAAGCTCCAAGCGTGGGCGATTATGTGCTGATAGGTGAAAGCGACACATCCGGTGAACTGATTGATCTATCGGGGAAAAATGCGACGGTTTTAGTAAACGGAATGAAGATCAAATCAAAAGTGGATAAGCTGGTGAAGACCCATCCGCCGAAAAAGCAGAAGAAAGCACCCCATTTGCGCTCATACAGCGGCTCCGAAAACATTGACCTCTCCGTAAGCCCTCGGCTTGATCTCCGTGGACAGCGGGGCGAAGAAGCAATCCATGAGCTTACCCTCTATCTAGACAAAGCCGTTGCGCGGGGCCTGCGCGAAGTGGAGATTATTCACGGCAAAGGCGAGGGTATACTGCAGAAGCTGGTAAATGAATACCTTGAACAGCGTAAGGAGGTAAAGGAGTTTGATATTGCTCCCTGGGAAAGCGGCGGGAGTGGTTGTACCATAGTAAAACTTTAGGACTCACCCCCTTCCCCTCTTCTTCTTCCCGCCATCCGGCGGTTCGAAAAGAGGGAGGACTCCTGTAATAGTTTTAGCCATTTGCAGGGTATCGTCATTATAAAAGTGTCAATTTAAAAGTCTACTCTCGAGAGGGGAAAGAGGGGATATAGGGGTGTGTTCGTGAAGGGAAAAATCGTTTTTGAAAACCGTAGAACACCATTTATGAATATCTTTTCCCGGTTGAAAAAAAGAGATTCAACAGCTATAGGGTCGAGGGAGATGCTGGCTGAGCGTTGATCTGCTTCCAAACATTTTTCTGGTTTCTTTACTTTCTACTCCATGCCCAATTCTCACCATTCAACCCACCTATAACCAGTACCTTGCAGTTAAAAATCTTTTTACTCCCTATTGAATATATCCCGGATTATAACGTAATATTATTTTAGCTCTGCTACCCCAAGAGAGATTCATCCAATAACGCTTTCCTATTATTGTTCACAGTAAAATGTCCAGATCTCCTTTGATTGATATTCCGGTTATCCTTACTGCCGGTTTTCTTTTTGTTTCATCGTGCACGTACTCACCAAGCGGAACAAACTTCATGGATGTAAATCAAGAGCCTGCGAGCCTTTCGATGGATTTCAATATAAGTCCACAACTTGAGGTTGATGAAACCATCAAACTTTTTGGTCAGCCTATAGCAGAATATCAGTTTACATCAGACTTTAATGATATGAGACCAGTTGACCTTGAAATTAGCCTGGGTTCTCAAATACTTGAACAAAATAGATTTTGGATGGGTAAAATATCTCAAAAAAAGCATTTCGCAATCGATACATACGGTTTTCCGAATGGAATCTACAACCTGAACATAAAAGCGGTCTCCAATAGCGGAACGGGAAGTATTGCAGATCTTACAGGTAATGAAATAATTGAAATCTCAGGTAGCTGGAAAATTGAAATTGACAATCTTGGCCCTACATCACCCGATATATCTGCTGTAGTGGCAGATAATAGGCAGCTTCTTATAACCTGGAATCCATATCTAAGGCCAAATTTCTCAAGCTATTATATCTCAAAAAACAAGTTTAATGAGTCTACCGGACAGTACCAGGAGGTGTACAGGGTGGCCAATCAATCGATTACCGATCGATATAAGACTTCCCTGTATGATCCTGTTTATATTGGCGGTGAAGCTCTATACAGGGTTGTAACGATACCGGAGGCTCAAAATCCATATTTAAATAATCATGATTTTTACGGCCTTGGAAAAATTTTCACCTATAATGATGAATTCCCCGTATTCCAGGCCCATGTAATCACGGATTCACAGCTTGAGTTAAGATGGAGCATTTGCAAATACCCAGATAACTTTGGTTCCTACCTGGTCAGGAAATATCAGGATGATTCAGACGTCATCAATTTCTGGTCTTTCACAAATATTGAAGACACAAGTTTGATTGACACTGACTTCACTCCCGACAGCGGATACCACTATGAATTAATTACAATGCCAAAATTATTCTCGCCCTCAGCTAGCACATACGATACTATAATCCCGTGAAATTAATGAACCTCTTTTTTAAAGTGCTTATCGTAGTTCTTATTATGATGTTCAACTCAGCTGTATCAATTTCAGCTCAGAATCTGCTTCTTTCTGTGGATGGCGGAATGGCATCATTCAATCAAACCGGTTATTTAACGATTCAGAATTACCTGGCAAGCCAAAATCCGGCAATTAATTTAAAAGCAACAGACCAGTTTCCAAGCAGACCCTTCTATCGCATATCACTATCAAGGGAATTTAATCAGGATTTTCATTTTGGAATTTTTTGGGGATACTCATCAACCGGCGGCAGATTAACTGCAAGTGATTATTCTGCTGAAATTACACTGGACCAAATTTCTGTTTACAGTCAATTGGGTGTTCTCTTTTGGAAAAACTTGTCCGATCAAAAACGGATAGACCCATTTATAAAAATTCAATTGTCAATGGATTTAGCAAGACTTGAACTTCGTGACAGAGTAAAGATTTTTAATCAAAAATCGGAAGAATCCACATTTTTAAAATCAACAAATATCACTTTTGAGCCCGAAATTGGAATACAGCTGAAATTCCTGCCACTCTCTCCAAATCTATTCATCGGCTATCTTTACCATATCCACCAGTTCCCTCTACACCTTGAAAGTTCAACAGATGCAAAATTAATAATCAATGATGAGTTTACATATTCAGATTACTCAGGTTTTAGAGCAGGAATCACTGCCAATTTCAATTTGAATAGGCGACCCGGCTAAACTCCGGGAATCAAAACTTTTTCCTTTGACATTGAGTGGGTTGATTACCACCTGACAGGCAACTTCAACAAACGTTCAACCTGTATCTTGTAACTGGACCATGTATCATGCGCTCCCGATGGGTCGGGATGTCGCTATCGCGCCACTTGTGTCCTGGACCATGCGCCTTGAAAAACCCCTTATCTCCAATTCACGCCAGATATCCATCAAAATCTCAAATGAAGAATATGACGCTCTCCATCGCCCGAGATCGTAACAATCAGAATATTTCCATAATCTGACTCATCAAACTTCTCTTTGAAATGCTCACGCCCCAAAAGGGCATTGGCGAAGGTAGGAGTTGAATTTGAATGGCCTGCAATAAGCACATACTCTCCCCTATGCTTTTCAATCCATTCTGAAGTTAACTCCTCAGGATTTCTGTGATCATACTCTGTGATATCGATTTTGTGTTTTTCGGCAACCGTCCGGGCTGTCTCAGTTGTTCTGATGAAAGGTGTGGAATAAGCCGCATCAAATTGAATAATTTCGAGCATTTTTGCCAGCAAAGCCGCACGTTCATAACCTTCAGGGGAGAGATCAGGATCGTGACTGTCATCCACTTTTTCCGCATGTCGCACCAAAATAAAGGTTGTTATTTCACCCGGTGCATTTTGTGCGAAAGCAGTTGTGACGGTAATACTCAATAAAAGAATAAAGCTAAACAGAGCTTTCATAGTCAGATATTTAATGCTTGAAAAAAAGAACATTCACAATATATTGAAACTAACTTAACAGAACTTTCCTATACTTTCATAAAAAATGAGTCTCATGCGAGTAAGCTTAATCCTTCTTTTAACCATTTTAATCATGGCCTGTACTAACGAAGAAGTTATAAGAGATTTTGATCTGCAAGGACATCGCGGGGCACGCGGGCTGCTGCCCGAGAATACCATTCCCAGCTTTATCAAAGCGATAGATTACGGGGTAGATACCATAGAGTTTGATCTGGTAATGACCAAAGACAGGCAGATTCTGATCTCCCACGAACCCTGGTTTGATCACAAGATCAGCACTAAACCCGACGGCACGCCGGTTACGGAAGAAGAACAGCGTGATTTCAATATTTTTGAGATGACCTATGAGGAGACACAACAGTTTGATGTGGGTGTTCGCGGCAATCCCAACTTCCCCAATCAGCAGCCCATGGAAGCAACCAAACCCTTAATGAGTGATGCCATTCGGGCTATTGAGGAGTATAGTGCAGAAAAAGGATTGCCACCAGTTGCCTATAACATTGAGACCAAAAGCGTACCGGATGAATACGGTGAATTCTACCCATATCCTGAAGAGTTTGCACAGTTGCTATATGAAGAGCTGAACAAACTACACGAAGATTTCGACCTTTTTGGCAGAATCATCATTCAATCTTTTGACCCTGCTACACTAATTGAGTTCAGAAAACTGGACGACCAAATTGACCAGGCTATGCTGGTATACGATGAGAGGCAAATGCAGGAGTATATTGATGAGCTTGGATACACACCGGAAATCTGGAGTCCTCATTACCCGCTGGTAACTCCGGAAATGGTTAAAGAGGCAGATGAAAGGGGTATGAAGGTCATTCCCTGGACCATAAACACCGTGATGGAAATGCAGCGTCAGCTCGATATGGGAGTACACGGAATTATCACCGACTATCCGGATAGTGCTGCGGTTCTGAGGTGATTCGGTTTCAGGTACACTAATTATTCAGAAATCCCTGAGATCTCATCTAAAACATCTGCAATGGAGTGCCATGAACCATCGGCTTCGATAACCGGTAGGTGCCCATCTTCCCTGAGTTTTTCGGTTACGCCGGGACTTCCGGATATTAGCTTGTAGTGATTAAAGTTCAGTTCCGGAAATGCCGTTTTTATCCTGGTGATTGAAGAACGGTTATGAAACAGGATTGCTTTCAGGCTTGCCCGTGATACTCTTTCACGGTACTCACTCAACAGAACTTCAGAAATAGTGATCTCCCTGCAAACTGTAAATTCTGAAACCGGCATTTCAAGCTCTTTTAAAAGTCCCGGCATCTCTTCTGTTTTGCTTTCTGTAGTTGGATAGAGGGTACTGCCCTGTTTGGAGATTCGAAGCATAAACTCTAAAACATCAATTGGCTTTCCACTCTCCCTGAAAAGTACGGCCGGGATTTTTTTCCTTTCCAGAAATTCGGAGGTTGGCTTATCAACTGCCAGATTGATCCGGTTCTGTACATTCACAAGCAGATCATTCTGTTGCATCCATTCAACGAAGTAGCGTGCATTTCTGAGGCTGCCGTGAATAATAAAGGTAAAGTCTTCCAGGGTGTTTTTAACAATTTGGCTCTCTTCGGGGTTTTGATGGGCTGTGAAGTGCTGCAGAGGCAACTGCAGGAGCTTACGCATGTCTGTTACAGCCGGGAGCGTAGCGGCACTATCGGGGTGTGCAGTGAATAAAATGGTTTGAGTCATGAAAGAAAAGGTTCAAGCTTAAAAAGAGTAGCCGATTCCGGCGTAAATACGGTTAGCTTCATCCGAAAAGCCGAGATCCACACGTAGAATAAAATCGGGATTGAGCAGCGATATTGCAGTGCCAAAACCATAAGATTGTTTCCAATCCCCAAAAAATTGGTTGGAGTCGTTTTCTGAAAATACTCTTCCGGTATCCCAAAATAGTTGTCCTCCAAATCTGATCTCATCCTCAAAAAATGAGAAGAGCCACATCCTGGCCTCTACTATATTGAGGATAGAGCTGTCACCCCGGAATCGGTTCAGGTGATATCCTCTCAACCCTTGTTCATTCCCAAGTGTAGATAAAGCCCAAAATGGTGCTTCACCTACTATATGTTCAGCCCGTGCTTTGTGTGCAATAATCACGTTTGGAAGAATTTCAATGTAGTGGCGAAGTTCCAGCCATACATCAGAAAAATTACTATCGCTGCCTAAAATGGAGTGGCTAACACCAATTCCCGCTTCATAGCGAAATCCCTCGGTTGGATTAAACTCACTGTCTCTGTCGTCGGCAATAAACCCAAGTCCCAATTTATTTACCCATCCATTTGAATGGATACCGGAAAGTGTCTCCTCAAACAGTGAATTTTCATCTGTTTGTGAGGCGTCAAGATATGACACCTTCAAATCGGAAAACAGATCCAGATTTCCATCTATTCCAAATTCAGTGAGCGTTTTTCGTCCGCGATACTTTAAATTAATCTGTCTCTGTTCATAAAAGAAAAAATCTTCATTATAGAGATCATCCGAAAAGATTTGATTGTTACCGACTCCAAAATAGTGGCTGACTTTTGACCTAAAAAGCAGAAATGAAATTGTACTTCGAATATCGGTTTGGAAAGTCTGTGTTCGGTCGAGTGTAACTCCGGCTGCCAGATCTCCTTTTAATGATCCTGAAATATCAATTTTTCCATTACTCAGAAAGGGTTGGCGGGAATTCTCTCCGTAATTAATTCTCTGTAACAATATGCCACCAAAAAGGCTGGTATCAGATGTATATCCCAAGATGGGTAAAACTGTACTGGTATCAGATGTATATCCCAAGATGGGTAAAACTGAAAATTGTGTCTTTGATTCTTCAGGGCTTATAACAGGAGGAATGACCTGTGCAGATACATATGTGAACTGCAATAAACAGATAAAAATGGCAGAAAGCAGACGATAAAAGTTTTTTCGCATTCTTTAATATAATGAACTCGGTAAACGGATTTCCAGTATAGATTTAATAGTTTCACTTTTTCTATAATCAAAACCGTATGCCTTTCGAATTGTTTCATCGATTTTGAGCTGAAATATAAATATCACCAAAAAAAAAGGTCCTGCTTTTTAGAGCAGAACCTTCTTCATTGACCAAAAATATGAGATTAGAGAGCGTTCTCCATATTCTCATAGTCATAACCTTCTGCCTTACTCATCTCCTGAGCAGCAAGGGTAAGAAGTATTCCATAAATCACTTTAGAACTCACATCAGCTACGGTATAAGTGATGTGGCGCCCTACAACCAGTGCCTCACTGAAGGCAGGCTCGAGGGTGAAGGTGAGGTACGGCATTAAGTATGCACCGGGATATAGCATCCATGAGAACAGGAACAGTGTCCAGATTGCTCCAATATATTTCTGAGCTTTTGGTGGCGCTCCTTCTTTACCTTCTGTTATTACTTTCTTCATCAAATAGAGAATGTGAACAAAGAATATTGTAGAAATAAAGCCCCAAACAAAGAATAATGTCGGGTTGGTTACTTCATAAAACTGACCGACATAACCGGTAAGAATCATTGCAGTACCAGAAAACCAAAAACCATTTCTGATTGAGCTGAAGTCGCTTTTAGTCAATGTTACCACAAACAGAATCTGAAAGAGTAGCATTGGCACATCGATAAGCCAGTTAAGATATCGATAACCGTTATTAAAAAGGTCATTGCCGCTGCCTAGCACATAGCGTGCTGAATCAGCGTCGTATACCATAGCTCCGGTCCAGTTTTGCTGTTGCACAAGTAACAACAAAAATGCCGATATCATAACGACCACAGAGAGCACGGATGAGATCCTGTATTTGGGTGCGACGGTTTTTATTGTTAATACGAAGTAGAGCAACCCCGCCAGCATAATGGCATATCCGAGCGTAAGTACGTGAGCTGACATTTGATATGCCATCTCCGTAAAGCCGGACTCCATTCCTACGTAGTTTTCAAAAGTTGCATTGCCTAAAGAATCAATTAGATCCATAATGTTTGATAGATTAATTAAGGTTTGATCAAACGTTGATTTTATTTCAACGATGTTCTAACACTCCGGCAACACCCAAAGTTCATTTTATACAGATTTTTACCTTATATCTTGCAAGTCATTGGCTGGTAATATTTTAAAATTTAGTGTCAGATTATTCTGGTCGTTAACTTGTCTCATATTTACGGATTACACCACTTTTTTGTTATAAAACGGCGGAATAGTCACCCTGATATTGCATCAAATCTTATGATTTATTATATAATGTATATGCTTTTCTAATCACAAGTAAAATAAATGGAGGGTAGTATGCTAACCAGATTAATATCAATAATATCAGCCGTATGTCTTTTCATTTTATTCCCTTCGGATGGATTTTCACAAACCGAACCGGTTGAGATCGAAAAAACACTATACGGTGTTGGTTTCCAGGGTACATTTCCTGCTTCAGGGTTGAGTGGAATGATGGATTTGACAGATGAATTTACGGTGCAGGCAATCGTCGGGTTTTTCGGAAATTTAAACACTTTCGCCGGGCGTGGACTCTACAAATTTCAAAAAGAAGATTTTTGGGATTTATACGGCTATGGTATGGTCGGGGCATGGAACTATAGTTTCGCTTCACAATCTGAAACCGTTTTGGGGCTTGGCCTTGGTGCAGGGGTGCAATATGACTGGCGGGCTTTCAATGATGAACTGCCCCCTATTTTCTTCAACCTGGAACTGGGCATAGGGTTTGTGGATTTCAAAGAAGTAAACTACAATTTTTCTACATTCATGATTGGTGCTGGGGTTCACTATCGTTTTTAAACAAACGTAAACCTGAATTTCGTTATCACGTTCAAAAAATGAGCTTGGTGAGTTCCGGGCGCAGCGATCTCCGTGAAACGAATTATTGGTTAATAGCGGTCGTTTCTTCTTCTAACCGGCCGCTTTTTCGTCTCCCCTAAGCCTGTTAGTCATTCCCTTTAAAAAATAACGCAGTATTTGATCACCGCATGGGCGATAGTTCTTATGGTCCTCTTTACGGAAAAGTGCGTTTAATTCCGGGGCATTAATCGAGAATCCGGCGGATTCCAGAATTTTTTGAATCTCATCTTCCCGAAGTTTGAAAGCTACCCTCAGCTTTTTCAATACAATATTATTGGTAACCGGAATCTGAATAGGTTGCGGCGGGTGTTTATCACTTTTCCCTCTTTTGTAATAGATCAATCCGTCCAGAAAATGGGCCATCAGTTCATGGCTTGCATCCGGACCTTCTCCATCCTGATCATCAAATATTGCGGCAATCTCTTCACGGGTTGCCCTGTACCCTGAAAGCTTTAAGATCTCAGCAATCTTTGCATCGTTCACATCCATCATATAGCGAATGCTCTGTATCACATCGTTATTTCTCATTGTTACCTTTTTTTTTGTGTAGTCGTTCAGCTTGCTATCCCATCCACCTGAGCGGATCCAGCCTATAGAAGTTATTCAGCATTCTGTAAAGGTCGGGGTTTTCGCGGTGCAATTCATCCGGTTTCTCAAAAAAGGCCTCCGTTGCCACAGAAAAGAGTTCCGCAGGGTTTTGTGCACCATAGAGATCCAGGGCCGATTTACGCCTTTCATAAGCACGTCTTTGCAATTTACGAAATGAACCGGCCATAATGTGTGTCCATTCATCATCTCTCAATGGCTTACCCTCTTCATCAATACCTGCCGTTAGTCCGTACCGATCGTCCAGAAGATGAGAAAATTCATGGTAGATCAAATTCTGTCCATCATTGCTTTCATAAAGGTTCTCTTCAATATCCGACCATGAAAGCACAATATTTCCTGCACCCCAATACTCGCCCTTTCGATGTTCAAAGCCCTCAGTGATAACACCTCCTTCGCCCTCTTCATACACCGGTGCCATGTAGTCATCAGGATAAACCAGGATGGACTGCAAGCCTGAATAGTAGTCAGCCGTCTCTTCAAGAATCAACACGGATGCATAAGCGGCGATAACGGTTTTTATCTGATCGGTGATCGTGAGGCCGCCGCATCCTTCAAATCGCTTTTCATCCAGAAAGATAACCATCCTCTTTTTAAGTGTTTCCCTGTAATGCTGAGGCAATTTCCTGTAAACCGGCACTTTACTTTCAAGAATTTTCAGACGATTGTCGGGGAATGGTTGACGCAGCAGCCATTTTCGTTTAAAGAATTGGTAAATGGGCATGTTATGGAAAAAGTGTTATGCGCGCTAATGTTCTTTACAGCGAACCTTCATTTTCAAGCAGTTCAAGCGTTTCGATAGCGTGGCGCATGTGGGGAATGAAAATACTTCCTCCCACTACCAGGGCTATATTCAGCGCGTCTATAATCTCCTCTTTGGTAGAACCCGTTTTAACACATTGTTCCAGATGATAGTCGATGCAGTCGTTACACCTCAATACAGCTGAGGCAACCAGGCCAAGCAGCTCTTTTGTTTTTGCCGGAAGTGCCCCCTCTTTGTATGTATTGCTGTCCAGATTGAAAAACCGTTTGACGCCCAGATGATTCAAATCCAGAATCTTTTCATTCATTATCTGACGCTGATTTCGAAATTGTTCAAGTCGATTTGTTTTTGATGACATATTCTTATTCATTGTTGCAGTTAGTACATTAAAGAAAGCCTGTTAAATCTCAACATCAAGATAACACTTTCATCACGTGTTTTTCAGACGCAACTCACATAAACATAAACTGGTGGCTATGGGCGACAGCATGGCCCAAGGCTTTAAAAATGGCGGTGTATTCAGAACAGACCTGAGCTTCCCTGCTATTCTCGCCCGATCTATGGGAAACGGTATTACCTTCGAGAAACCCTCCTTTTCTGCACAGGCCGGTATTCCGATAAATATTGAGGTTCTCATTCGGGGCCTTGAAGAAGAGCTTGGTAGCGAGGTTACAGTTTGGAACTCGGTGCAGGCCAGCCGTTATATTTTTCAAACTCTAAAAAGAATCAAATCGTATTGGGAGGGAAAACTCAAACCTCTCAACATAGAAAGAGATACTCCCTTTCATAACCAGGCGATCTGGGGATTTTCTATCAGCGACTGCTGGCTGATTGATGAAGCCCATAGCCGCAACTATATTCTGAACAATAAGCCGAGATATTCAGTTTTCAGTGTTCTGCCGGATAATGCCATGTACACCACCGCACGAATGGTACTGAACCCATCTTTTGATGAGGCATTGGAGCACCGTTCCATGGTGGATAATGTGATTGCACTCCAGGCTGACGGTGGTATTGAAAATCTTATAATTTGTATCGGTCACAATAATATTGTTGGTGCTGCAACCAAACTTAACATCCAATTTTCTGAGAAATCCGATCTGAACGCCCCCTTCGGCAAAAGAACATGCACTGTTTTTCGTCCGGAACATTTCAAAATGGAACTTCGCAAGCTGTATCAAAATTTTGAGGGACTAAATATCAAACGGGTATTTGTACCCACAATACCCTATATCACAATACCTCCGGCTATTCGCGGTGTGAATATGGACCGGTCAATGCCTAAAGATGGCTATTACGACTATTATGCCCGGTTCTGGATTTGGGATGAAGATTTTGATCCGGAAAAGCACCCCCATCTCACCCGGCAAGATGCCATTTTACTCGACCAGATCGTGGATGAGTACAACCATATTATTAATAAACTGGCCGATGAGTTTGGATTTCATATAGTACCGGTAGACCGTTATGTACGATCAGCTGCAAGAAGAAGGCATTTTGATGATCAGATTGCACCGTTCCCAAAAGAATTTATAGAAGCCCTAAAAACTAATCCCAAAACCGAATTTCTGGTCGACGAAAAGGGAATGCCAAGAATTTCAACAGATTATATGCGCCTGGATAGTGAAACCGGGAAAATAGATCGTGGCGGTATTTTCAGCCTCGACGGCCTGCACCCATCCACTATCGGGTACGGGCTGATCGCAAATCTCTACAAAATGTCGATGGAAAAACATGGCGTCCGATTTGAAAAGCCAATCGATTGGGACTTTGTGATAGAGAACGAAACTCTTGTTACAGATCCGCCGGTGCTCATGCACGATCTGCGGCTTCTTTTGCGCTTCCTCGCGCTGGGCAGGCAGGAAAGAGTCATGTTATTTGGGAAAAGCATAATTCAACAGGTCGTGGAAGTATTTTCATCCCGGCCCGAGGTTTGAGTTATCGTATCGTGAGTTTACACATATAAATTAAATGTAGATTCTTTGGCATAGCCATCCCTTTTCCTTTGGGTTCTACCGTATGTGATTCTACCCTTTCCCATTAATTCTCTCAGCCAGTTTCAACCCGTTCTTAATACAGTCGGGCACCGATACGCCCTTTCTGAAATTACCGGCCAGGTGCAGGCTCCTGTTTCTGTTTTCAATATCTGACAGTGTTTCCAGAATCTCATCGTACCCCACATGATAACCGGGTATGGAGTTAGGCCAAAACACATGGTCTTTAAACACGGCCTCTCCCTTTAAACCAATCAAATCCTTTAACTCCAGTTCAATCATTTTAATCATCTGCTCACTATCCATAGATGCCAGGTCAGGTTGCCTGCCACCTCCAACAAAAACAGTGAGAAGATGACAATCATCCGGAGCCCGCCCTTTGAAGAGAGTGCTTGAAAAAAGGGCACCTAAAATATCCCTGCGCTCTTTCTCGGGTACCAGAAATCCAAAGCCATCCAGAGGGTGTTCAATGTGATCCTTCATATATCCCAGCAACATGACGGAGAGCGGTGGATAGTTTACTTTTTGCAGCGTGTTAAACTCTGCTTCATCCATCGGAATCAATGATCTGTTCCACTTATGTGTGGGAATATTTAAAATTACTTGGTCAAATGGCCCAAAATCACCCATTTGGGTTTGAATGATCCACTCTTCACCTCTCTTTTCAATCATTTTCACCTCATGATTCAAATGAAGATTCTTTAAACCTTTGGCAATGGTCAACGGAAGCTGCTGCATTCCCTGCCTGAATGAGATCAGTTCCCGGTCTGTACCATCCCTTTTTTTTCTCTTCTTTGAGCCTGCAATCTGCCCCCAGATAAGCGAGCCGTAATCGGCCTCCAGTTCGTCCATCATAGGTAAAGTATGCCGCAGGGATAAGTTCTCGGGCCTATTCGCAAAGATACCTGCAACAAACGGATTGATGGCATAATCGAGAAACTCTTTACCCAGTCTGCGTTCGGCAAAATCCGCTATGGTTTGATCCCTGTTTTTATTTCGTGTAATCAATGGCTCTGCGATAATCCTGAGCTTTGCCGATATGGAAAAAAGTGGCGTTGAAACGGCAGAAATGAGTGAATATGGTAACGCCTGCAGTTCACCGTTTTTTACAATAAATCTCTTTTCGGCATCCGGATTGGCAGTTACTTTATCTCCCGCCAGGCCAATCTCTTCAATAAAGCCGGCAACTTTCGCATCTTTCAGGAGCAGTGTGTTAGGCCCGTATTCGATCTGCCAGCCACTTTTTCGCACCGTCTTAATGGAGCCGCCCGGCTCACCTTTTCTCTCAAAGAGAGTTACATCAAAATTACTGTTCTGAAGTTTATAAGCAGCTGTTAAACCTGTAATTCCGGCTCCAACAACTGCTATTTTACTATTGTTCATGCTTTTACTTAATCTGGGGCAATTCTTAATACGGGAAGATATTATTTAGATTTCATCTAAATAAGTGTTGACTCTATTTTTAGACCACCTTAAATTAGATTCAATCTAAATAAAGAGGCAATCTAATTAACTCCGATAAATGATCTTCCATAAGGTATTCAAAATAGCCACTTTTTGTTTCATATCATTGCTGCTAACCAATTCACTTTACGCCAACCAGGGCAATTCAGCTGAGAGCGACACCACAAATACAATTGATCAGCTTATACTGGATCGTATAACCGTAGTGGGGAACCCCGTTTGGATGAGCCGCATTCCGGGAGCGGCCAGTTATGTAAGCGCTCAGCAGCTTCAGAAACAAAACTACACCGATATAAATCGAATCCTGAGAGCGATAAGCGGGATCAATATCCAGGAGGAAGACGGCTTTGGCTTGAGGCCCAATATTGGACTGCGAGGTGCCGGCGTTGAGCGAAGCACCAAAGTTAATATTATGGAAGATGGTATTTTGGTGGCCCCCGCTCCATACTCTGCCCCTGCTGCTTACTATTTTCCAAACATGGGCAGAATCAGTTCAGTGGAGGTTCGTAAAGGTTCATCACAAATTAAATACGGACCCAACTCTACCGGCGGAGCCATCAACCTGATCTCTACACCTATACCAACCGAATTAAGCGGTAATGCTGAAGTAAGTGTGGGTGAACGAAGTGCAAATAAACTCTATGCAAATTTCGGAAACAGAACAGGAAGATTCGGTTACCTCGTTGAGGTTCTCCAGATGGGAGATGATGGCTTTAAAAAGCTCGACAATGATGGTGATACCGGATTCATACTCAGAGATATCACGGGTAAATTTATGGTACGCTCGGCCGATAATGCCTCCATCTATCAGCGGCTTGAAATTAAAGTGGGTTACCATGAGGAGACCTCCGATGAAACCTACCTGGGCCTGACCCGTGGAGATTTTGAAAACTCACCTTTAAGACGTTATGCCGCTTCGCAGGTTGACCAAATAAATGTAGACCAGTTTCAGTTCTCTGCCCGCCACTTTGCCCTGTTCTCCGACAACGTAGACCTTACAACAACCCTGTACAGGCAGAATGTGGCGCGGGCGTGGTATAAACTCCACGACCTCGATACCTCCGTGCCAACGGTGAACAACGGCAACCTGAGTACCATTCTTGGCAATCCCGATGCCAACCCTGTTGAGATGGGATATCTGAGAGGTGAAACCAGCCCTGACAATGCACTGAATGTTCGAAATAATAGCCGTGAGTACTATTCTCAGGGAATTCAATCCCTTCTTGGCGTTAATTTCGACATCAACAGTGCGAAAAATCAGTTGGAGTTTGGCGTGCGCCTGCATCAGGATGAAGAAGATCGATTTCAGGAACAGGATGGGTATCGCATGCAAGATGGCGTTATGATCTTAACCCGTGCAGGCGTTCCGGGCACTCAGGCAAATCGTGTTGGATCGGCAACGGCACTCTCTATATTTCTACAAAATAAAATTGAGCTCGATCGCTGGACATTTAAGCCGGGAGTGCGTTACGAAAACATCTGGTTCACAAACAGAAATTACGGCAGCAGTGATCTTGAGCGCACCGGCTCAAACCTGAACGAGACCAAATATACAACCCATGTTTTTATTCCGGGTATTGGAATTACATTTCAGGCAACCGATAATCTCACGCTTATCTCAGGTATACACCGTGGATTCTCCCCACCAAGCCCGGGCTCATCAAGTGAGACCGTGTCAGAATCAAGTATAAACTATGAGCTGGGTGCACGGCTTGCGAATCATCTATTCCAGGCTGAAATTATTGGGTTTTATAATGACTACAGCAATTTACTCGGCTCTGACCTTGCAGCCGGCGGCGGAGGCGGAAGCACCGCACAATTTAATGCAGGAGAAGTTGAAGTTTATGGACTCGAAGTATCTGCTATTCTTGATTTTGCAGACATCTTGAACCTAAGTACCGTGTCACTTCCGTTTAATGCAAATTACACCTTTACCAGCGCTACCTTTCAATCCGATTTTGCAAGCAACTTTGGACCATGGGGCAGTGTTACAAAGGGAGATGAAATCCCCTTTATACCAAAGCATCAGTTTAATGCCGGAATTTCACTTGATTATAAAAATTTCAGCACGCACCTGAACTCCGTTTACTCACCCCAAATCAGAACACTTGCCGGGCAAGGCGCTATCCAGGAACAGTTCAGTACCGACAGCTATTTCCTGCTTGATCTTAGCTCTTCATACGGTATTACATCCAGTATTGACATCTTTATGAATGTCAGAAACATACTGAATAATACCTACATCGTCTCCGACAGGCCCTCCGGAGTTCGGCCGGGACTGCCCAGAACGGTTATGGGCGGTGTTCGCTACACGCTTTAAATCCATAACTACCCATACAACACTTCTCTGTCTGATGTACCGGATAGAGAAGTTCCTATATCTGCCTTTCTAAATTTAAATGTTGTACTTACATTTAGACCCCCATTTAAAATGAATTGAAGCATGAGAATATCAGTACTAGGTTGTGGATGGCTGGGCTTTCCATTGGCTCAGCATTTGCTAAAAAATGATTTCGTAGTAAAGGGATCTACCACATCAAAAGATAAATTACCCCAAATCAGTCAGGCCGGCATAGATTCTTACTTAATAGAGCTGCCCAAATCTCTGACAGATCCGAACGTTGACTCTTTTTGGAATACAGACATTCTGTTTTTTAATATCCCTCCGGGTCGTGGCAATAAGAATGTGCTTACGGAGTATCCGGAAATGGTGCAGGGCGTCGTGAATAGAGTTAAACAGAACCCTGACATCTGGATTATTTTTGCAAGCTCAACCTCCGTCTATAGCGAAACCGGTGGGATTACTTCAGAAGATGATGCAAAGCCCGGCACTGCATCCCGCCCATCCGGAGAGGCGATTTTAGCCTCTGAAGCCATACTCAGAGAGAGCGGCATAGATTACACTATTCTTCGCTTTGGCGGCCTCTACGGCTACGGCAGGCACCCTGTTAATCACCTGAGCGGAAAACAGAACCTGAAATCACCGTGCAAGCCTGTAAACCTTGTCCATCAATCTGACTGCGTACGGGTTGTTGATGAAATTATCCGGCAAAAGAGGCGAAATAAGATATACAATGTAGTTTCGGACGGGCACCCCCCACGAAAAGAGTTTTACCGGTCTGCAGCCAAACATTTCAATTTACCACTGCCTGAATTCGGCCCTCCCGAAGACATTCAGTTCCGGGTTGTTTCCAATCAAAAACTGAAGAATGATCTAAATTTCAGTTTTTCCTACCCCAACCCGATGGATCATACACCATGATTTTTGTGGCAACAAAGGAAGAGGTTCTAAAAGTCCCCCATTGAAGGCTATCGTGTGAACAAATTTTTTAAAAATTGCAAATTGGCGGGCAGCAGGAGTCTTGATCTACTCCGTAGCCGGATGCCCGCCGATCTTCCCGTAAAAGTGCCTTGTCTTGTCGAGTGAAGACCCGTCAGTGTATTTCTGACGGGGCGTAATCGAGACATCTCCCTGTTATCGGCAGGGGCATATTAAGGCGTTCTTTAAGATAGATCTAGGAACAAGGAGATGTCTCGACTCCATGCGGAAAAGCACCGCATCGCGCTCGACAAGACAATTGTGTTTTTATAAGAAGACCGGCGTATAAGTATCCCAACCATGCAGCATTCAGTCTTACGCCGGCACACAATAAATGCGTTGTCAGCGCTCTTGTCATGCTTCCTTTCCTGGAACAGGATGTGTCTATAAGATAGCCTTCGAAGGGGGCAATGGGGGATGAAAAGAAGTGAATTCGAGGTCAGTTAATGAATATTTGAATCAA
>SL_3KL_010_SEDDRAFT_10000246_pt1 | contig 40869 bp, 44 predicted proteins | sample SodLakKL_010_SED_2_FD_10381 | JGI IMG/M metagenome (IMG submission 10381) | reverse complement strand
TTCAGCCTTTGCGACAGTCTCTTTCTTATCCGGCTCTGGACCTTCAGGTTTTTCTGCGACTTTCTCTTCGCCCGGGGCTTCTTCCGCAGCCTTTTCGACTGTTTCTTCCTTAACAGATTCCCCTGCTTCCGCAACAGGCTCCTCCTTTACAGGCTCAACTGTTTCGGAATCAGCCTCCTCCTTTTCGGGCTCATCTTCCTGAACAGGAGATTTTTTAATTTCTTCAAAGTCTTTTTTAGCACGATTTATGAGTGCCTCAAAATCACCAATGGCATCAGCCTCCGTCAACTCTTTAATCAATTCTTTAAAGTTCTGTTCAACCGCGGCTGCATCTTCAGCCAATCTCTCCTCTATTCCTTCAAAAAACTGATCCACTTTTGCTTCAAGATTTACAAAAGCTTTTGTAAAAGCCTCTATCTGTGCATCAACAGAATCGGCTTCTGTAGTGGTAAGGGTTCTCTCTTCAAAGAGCTTGGTTTTTTTGAGCTTTACTTCACCTTTCGATGTAACGTAAGAGTAGTCGTTCTCAAAAAGAAATTCATTATCGGCGGGGGATGTGCTGGTCGAATCAGTCAAAACAGATAAACCTTTAGGGTGCAAAATTACGGCTCGAAGCCTTCTACAATTAATTTTATAGTTTAATCAAGATAATTTATGGAATCAACTTAAGAGTAACGATTCCACATTAAAACAATTAAATGAATTCTAAACAGACTTCACATTATCTACGAATGATGTTATAAAATCGTACCTGCAGTATTTATCTCCAATATAGTGCCTGCTAAAAAAACCCGCTTTAAAGCGGGTTTTTTTGAGACAGTTTAATTTTCCCGGAAAAGATGTACATCGTGTTGCGGAAACGGTATGGAGAGACCTTCTTTATCAAAAGTCTTATAGACCTCTTCATTCATTTTGAAGAAAACTCCCCAATAATCCGCAGCCTCAACCCATGCTCTAACTGTAATGTCTACGGAACTATCCCCAAGTTCTTTAAGTGCCATAAATGGTTCGGGATCGCTCAAAATTCGGTCATCCTGAGATAACAGTCTTTTCAACACTTCATAGGCTTTATCAAGATCATCACCGTATCCGATTCCAAAAGTCCAGTCAACTCTTCTCCTGGGTTCTCTTGAGAAATTGGTCATTGAACCGGTTGCCAGCGGACCGTTGGGAATGATTACAGTTTTATTATCGGGAGTTGTGAGAATCGTCACAAAAATCTGAATCTCCTTAACCGTACCCATGTGCCCCTGTGCATCGATAAAGTGGCCTACTTTAAATGGCTTGAAAAAGAGAATCATGACCCCTCCGGCAAAGTTTTGCAGCGTTCCCGAAAGCGCCAGGCCAACCGCCAAACCTGCAGCAGCAAGGATTGCAATAAAGGATGTCATTTCCACACCCAACATGCCGAGTGCTGTTATATAAACCAAAATCTTTAAAAGCACAGAAACCAAACTTATCAGAAAACTTCTCAGTGTTTTGTCGGTCTCACTCTTATCCATTCCTTTTCTTACACCGGACACAATAAATTTTACAATCCACAAACCGACAACCAGCGTCAGAATTGCAAATAGTATATTCGGCCCGTATTTGGTAACAATACCTACAAAGTCGATTTGTGCCATGTCTAAATTTTCCATTGTCTCAATACATTTGGTTAGTAGTTCTGTTCATCTTCAAAAATCTTATATAAGCTTCTGTTTACATTCCCCTAAAGTACTTATAAAGATAACAGGCGCATCAGATAGCGATAAATAGAACATTTACTCCTCTGAATGTTATTCGGCTAAGTAAACTGTCAACCTATTTGAGTGCCTATTTACTGCCCATTACCCCTTTCTGAAGTATCAGATTGCACACTGTTTCAATTCTTGTACAAATCTGTATTAATTAGAAAGATATTACTGATTTTTTTTAAAAAAGGGCAACAAATTCAATCATGGATTCAAGAATAGAGGAGGCTGCTGAATGAAAAATTGAAAGGATTCAAATCAAAAACCCCCCACACAAGGCGGGGCTCATAATAACTACTTTGTTTTTTGAAATAGATGTACATCCCGTTGTGGAAATGGAATGGTTACTCCATTTTCATCAAACTTCTCTTTAATTCGCTTAGTAAGCGCATACCGGAGTGGCCATACGTTTTTGGTCTCCGTCCAGGGCCTTACTCGAATTTCTACCGAACTGTTACCTAAACTGCTTACGGCGACTAGCGGTTCCGGTTCTTCCAAAATCCGTTCGTCCTCCGCAAGCACCTCCCTGATCAGGTCAATTGCTTTATCCATGTTGTCGCCATATGAGATTGCAATCTCCATATCTACCCGTCTGGTTTCAAATTGTGAGAGATTTTGGATCTCAGTTCCCCACACTTTAGAGTTAGGCATTGAAATACCGATGTTGTCAAATGAGTGTAACTCTGTTGTAAATAAACCAATTGCGTCTACGATACCCATGGTGCCTCCAACGCTGACAGCATCCCCTATTTTGAAGGGGCGTAAAATTAACAACATTACGCCTGCTGCAATATTACTCAGCGTACCCTGCAGTGCCAGACCAACAGCCAATGCGGAAGCACCCAACACGGCAACGATACTTGTTGTTTCCACCCCAAATTGCCCTAAAACAGCAAGTATGGTAACAATAATGATAAACACTTTAACCGTTTGCCCCAGAATTGGCACGAGCGTATCGTCTACGTTTTCCGCTTTTTGTGCACGATCTATAACTTTTCTTTTGGCCCAGCCGGCCAGTATCCAGCCGGCTATTAAAATTAAAATTGCCCCAATTACACTTAGCCCATGCTGGATTATGAGCGGCATTAAATCTTCAGTATAGCTGTTAAAAAAATCTTCCATGTTTAATCTTTTATCTTTTGGTTTTTGAGCATAAAAAAAAGTCCGGCTTTTATGCCGGACTTAAAAATTGTGTCAATTTATAATTATTCCAGATGGCTTCTAAGCATCCATGCTGTTTTGGAGTGGATATCCAGCCTTTGGGTGAGCAGATCGATAGAGGCTTCATCGCCTGCTTTCTCACAGGCGGGCAATGTTTCCCTCGCTGTCCTGATGATGGTTTCATTATCTACTGCAAGGCGCCTGACCATCTCCATAGCATCGGGCTGGTCTGTGTCCTCCTCTATAGATGTTATTTCACTATACTCTCTAAATGATCCCGGTGCCCTGTATCCGATTGCGCGGATGCGTTCAGCAATTACATCAATGGCCTCTGCGAGCTCTGAATACTGCTCTTCAAACATCTCATGCAGAGAGTGAAACAGCTTACCTGTAACATTCCAGTGGTAATTATGAGTTTTCAGGTAAACCATATAGCTATCAGCCAATAGCCGCGATAAGCCCATCGCGATCTCTTTACGGTCTTCATTTGATATTCCGATGTTAATTTCCATTGTCTCTTTCCTGTTTTGTGTTAGTACTTCAGACATTACTACCTCCGATTTTTATTCACTTTGTCTATTATAAATATCACAACTTTGAAATTAAAAACATTCCAAAGAAGAGTTTTTAAACAAAAAAAGCCTCCCCGCATTACGGAGAGGCTTTTAAAAGCTAGTCACTTTAAAATCAGGATTCTATCTGATGAACTTCTTTCAGAATCGCTTTTGCGTTCTTATCATTTTTCTGCATCACACGATGCTGCAAGTTTGTAACAATTTCGGGCTCCGCTCTTTCAAAAGCCAATTCCTGAGCCTCTTTTTCAGTGCCTGTCCGAATTAATTCGTAAATATCATCGGCCCGAACTATACTATAGAGGTTGTCTTCATTAAACGCATGAGAACGATACTCTTCATACTTTTTAAAGAGTTCAGGGAATCCGTTGCTATCGTCAGCCCGGTCAATAATTTCAACATCCTGAGGCCCTTCGGCGCTTAAAGGAGTTTTGCAGAGATAGTAAAATTTTTGTTTATAGATCATCTGTTTGTCTGATATCTTTTATTTTTCTAAATATACAGTTTTTTGAGAGCAATTCTATAGTATAGAAATGCATCACATAAGAATCCATTGTCATTCACCACATACTCAATAGATGAGGCATTTAAAATTCGGGGCTTTTCTGGCAGCAGTTTTACTTATAGGCACGGCCTGCAGAATCTCTGAGCCTGTTTCAAGCGCAGGCGATCATCAGTATGTGGTCTATCCCGAAAAGACTTCCCCCGATCACTCAGGAATGTGGCTTCTGCCGCAGGTTACCGGGCAAGTTTATTCCTACATGACCACTCTAGGACTACAGATGCCGGAAGATCAGATCTACAGCCTGGATTCACCATCATTGAATCATGCTATTGTTCGGATCAATATTGGCGATTCAGGAGGCGGAACCGGATCTTTTGTATCTCAAAATGGCTTAATATTAACAAACCATCATGTGGCCTATGATGGAATTGTATCCGTAAGCAGTGCGGATCATAATTTTCTTGACTCCGGATTTTATGCAGTGGAAATAGAGGATGAAATCCCTATTCCAAACTATTCCCTTTATATCCCTATTGAACAGTCTGAAGTGACCGAAGAGATTCGCAAGAGAGTGCCAGAGGGTTTAACTCACCGCGAACAGTCGCTGATTGAAGCTGAAATCAGGCAGGATTTAATTAAACTGCGACAACATGAAGATCCCGGTACTACTGTTGAAATTTATGATTTTTGGTCAGGCAATCGACAGTTTATGGTTGTTTACCGGGTAATTAATGATGTACGCCTGGTATATGCGCCGGAGGAATCAATCGGTAAATTTGGAGGAGATACAGACAACTGGATGTGGCCGCGTCATACCGGCGATTTCACCTTCCTGAGGGCTTATGTGTCACCCGACGGAAAACCGGAATCCTATCAGCCTTCAAACATACCTTTCAAACCTGATATGTCTCTCCCGATTCGGGTGGGATCCTTGAAACCCGGCGACTTCACGCTCACACTGGGATTTCCGGGAAATACCTATCGGTTTGAGAGCAGTTATGCATTCGGATTTTATGAAAATCAACAATTCCCACCCCTTCAATATGCATTCAGTGCCTATCTGAAAGGGCTTGAACATGAAGCCTCACAAGATGAAGAGTTTGCAGTACGCAATGCTGCAGAACGTGCATCCATAGCAAACGCTTTAAAATATTATGAAGGGATCAGATCAGGATTTGAGCGATATAATGTTACCCGAAAGAAGCAGGAGAAAGACCTTGAATTCAAAAATTGGGTACAGGCCGACTCTCTTCGAAAAGTCAGATATGGACAGGTTTTACCACAACTTGAACAGAGCTATCAAATTGCAGGTCAAATGGGTGATATTCTATTCCTCACTTTTTACTCCATTCAATTTAGCAAAGTTCTTCAGATGGGTTCACTCTTCAACGACTTCTACGAATATTCACAGGCTCCCGACAGTCTCTTCTTCTCTTCTGATGATCGTCAGCGGCTTTATGATCAGGTTCGTCTGTTGGACTCCATGATGAATAAGGAATCGGAGCTAATCATTCTTACCGGGCTCATGAAAGCCATGGCAGCTTTGCCAGATGAGCGCCGGCCACTTGTCTTATGGCAATTTTTCGATTCCTCTGAACCGGAAGAGCTCAAAAATGAAATTGATCTCTTTATTAAGCGCCAATCAGAAACATCCGCGCTGACCGACACGTCCATTGCCGCTGAATGGATCTACACTGAAATGATCTATGCTGAGGAGGCCTTTAACGACAGCCTCTACCTGATCTCCCGTGATATCTACCAGATGTTTGAACAGAGCCGCGACAACTATTTTCAACACTTCAACTACCTGGAACCGGCTCAACAACTCTACGTTAAGGGAATGATGGAGATGCAGAAAGATCCCAAACCATATCCCGATGCAAATTTCACGCTCAGGCTCAGCGCTGGACAGGTGATGGGTTACCGCCCTGCAGATGGTATCTATAACACACCCTTTACAACTTTTTCGGGCATGCTTGAAAAACACACGGGTGAAGAACCTTTTAATGTACCCTCCAAACTCAGAAACTATAAAAACAATCTTTCATCCACTGAATCCCCATTCAAGCAGTATTCCAATTCATCCGGCGACCTGGTGCTCAATTTCCTCTCCTCAAATGATATAACCGGTGGAAATTCCGGAAGTCCCGTACTGAATGGAGAGGGTGAGCTGATGGGACTCGCCTTTGACGGTAATGTTGAGGGTATAGTAAGTGATTACTATGTGGTGCCCGATGTAGCACGGACTATAAGCGTTGATGCCCGCTATATTCTCTTTATGATGGATGAGATTGATAAGACAGTAAGGCTGCTGCAGGAGATTGAGGTGAGGCTTGAGTAAAGGTGGATTTACGGGCCTTAGAGTGGGTTTGACCCACCCGTTTGGCAAAAAACCGATTCATCTTTAAGAGTCGGAATTAATAATCCATTACAGACTTTTCGGGCTCACCAGCCACTTCAGCCGGCAGCTACCGACACCTACATCACTCCATGATGGAACATTTACTTCAAAGCAGGCGATGGTAGCGGTAGGCACATGTTCATTGAATGGCTTGTCGGAAAGGGCAGCAATTGCGTTTTCGGTCATTGGGTTATGGCCAACCGTCATCACTACGTTCACATCTTCGCTTGCGCTTTGAATGGCATCCATGTAGGCCTTAGAACTGCCGTAGTAGAGATCTTCATTCCAGGTTATAACGCTCTCCTCCAGACCCAGTTCTTTAATCACTTCTAAAATCGTGGCTTTGGCTCTTGCAGCCGGCGAACTCACTATAAGGTCCGGAGTCATCGTGATCTCATTCAGATAACTGCCCATTTTCGGAGCATCCCCCTTGCCACGGCTGTTCAGCGGACGGTCAAAATCGCGCAGGCTGCTGTCACCCCAGGAGGATTTGGCGTGACGCATGAGAAGGATTGTCTTTTTTGATTTGGCCATGGTGTAAAACGTAATAATTAAAAACCAAAAGTACCATATTAAAGTGCCATTATCCTTGCTCGATACCGCAACGCTGAAGGACCTGCGGACGCTTCAAGGTTTATAAAGAGACCTGACAGCATCACCGATATCTTTCCCTAATCTAATATTCTCCAAAATAACTGCGTTAAGTAATTGGAGGTTTTAAAAAACTGATTCTTCAATTTAGTTATCTTAAAACAATCTAAAGCTTGTTTGTTTCTGCCCAAATTCTCTTATTTAATACACGTTTAATCAAAATAAATAACTCATGTCTGTGCAAATAAAAAAAGATTTGAAAAACCTGATTGATCGTATTGATGATTCCGATCAGTTAGAAGAATTTTACAGATTACTATCGATGCAGCAATCCGGCGATAATGATATTTTTTCCGGACTTTCTGACCTGCAAATATCAAGAGTTCTTAAATCTTTTGATGAGTACAAAGAAAGCGAAATTACTGATCATGAGACCGTGATGGAAAATGCCCGAAAATGGAGAAGAAAATAGTCTGGACAGTTACTGCTGTTGAAGACTTGGCAAAAGTAATTAGCTATCTTGACGAAAAGTGGGAAAGAGATATAACTGATCAGTTTCTTCGGCAACTACACAAACAACTGACACTTCTGAAGCAATTTCCAAAAATGGGTTCCGCTTCCAATGTAAAACCTGAAATTCGAAGGTTTGTCCTCTCTCAACATAATTCAGTCTTTTATTCAATTACTCCTTCTAATTCGATTGTTATACTCAACGTGTTTGATAACAGAAGAGATCCGGGATTTTAACTTAGACTTCATGATACCTGTCAGCATCGAACAGGTTTAAGGCAATATTCTCCTGCCCACTCTCGCTTCTCGATACCGCAACGCTCATGAAGGATCTGCGGATGCGTCAAGGTTCCTTAACAGCGCTATCAGGTTTTATTCAGGATTCTCCCCGGCAGATAAAACCCAAGAGCGGCTCCTCTCGCTATCATAAACAGCACCATAGCCAGCCATAGCCCGTGAATGGAGAAGAGCATGGTTCCGAAATAGTAGGCGGGCAGAAAGACCAGGAAAGTAGCCACTAGCATGGTATTTCGCATCGGCCCGGTTTCTGTTGCGCCAATAAATACCCCATCCAGGATGTAGCAAAAGCTGGAAACAAGCGGGGCCATCACCGTCCAAAAGAGCACTGCTTTAGCAAGAGCAATCACCTCTTCGTTATTGGTAAACATCCACAGCAAAGGATCGCTGAAAATCCAGTAAATTGCAGTACCCAGGGCGCCAAGCGCCAACCCCCACATGATATTGTGGGTAACGGCTTTTTTCAGTTTATCTGAATCCCGGCTGCCTTTATAGCGGCCAATCAGGCTCTCAGCTGCGTAGGCAAATCCATCTATTCCATAAGACGCAACCATCCAGAGCTGAAGCAGGATGGTGTTTGCGGCCAGTACCAAATCGCCCTGCTTGGCAGACATCGCTGTAAAAAACGAGAATGTAAAAATAAGGCAAACTGTGCGGATAAAGATATCACGGTTAACCGCAAAGTACTGCTTCAGGGCCTCTGTGTTGATCAGTTCCGTTTGAATATAGCTGGCAACATATCGCTTGTATCTTTTAAAGAACAGAAATAGTCCAAGAGCCAGTGCCAGGTAGGTCGAGATTAATGTACCCCATGCCACCCCTTCCACGTGCATATCGAGCACTTTAATAAAATAGAGGTTCAATAGAATGTTCAAAAGGTTGTGCACAATAGTGATGATCATCGGGTACTTTGCGTTCTGCATCCCCAAAAACCACCCCTGTAAGCCGTATAGCGCCAGAATTGCCGGGGCGGTATAGATGCGTATATCGTAGTAAACCTTGGTGTATTCCGCTACTTCGGCACTGCTCTCAATAATCCAGAGGCTGAACAGAATAATCGGGGTTTGAAGCAGAATCAAAAGCAGGCCAATTCCCAGGGCTATCAGCTGCACGCGAACAAGTATTAATATCATTTTGCCCCGGTCGCGCGCGCCATATTCCTGGGCGGTAAGCCCGGTTGTTCCCATCCGAAGAAAACCGAATCCCCAGAAAATAAAGTTGAATATCATGCTCCCCACAGCAAGTGCACCCAGGTAGTACACCTGGTCGAGATGCCCTACAAGAGCTGTATCTACCACACCCAACAGCGGCACCGACAGGTTGCTGATAATATTGGGAATAGCCAGTTTGAGGATGGTTTTATTCAACAGAAAGACGTTTTAGCATTGGAGAATCCCCGGATTTCTTTTCCGGGATACTCTGGCATATATTTCCAGAGCGTTATTTATTATGATAAATTTGATGGATCTTTTTCAGGATCAGAAACCACAAAAAGTATCGCTTAATTCTCACGATTAAAACCCGGGTATGGAACTGAGTTACTGGCAGAGCCGATGGCGAAAAGGAAATATTGGATTTCACATGGATCAGGGCTATCCGGGGCTCAAGCGGCATTGGGGTACGTTGAATATCCCTGAAAATGCTACTGTGCTAGTACCGCTTTGCGGTAAAAGCGCAGATATGGACTGGCTTGCGCAACGAGTTGAAACCGTAATTGGAGTTGAAACAGCGGAAGAAGCAATCTCTCAATATTTTTCGGAGCGTAAACTAAACCCTGATAAAACCGCTTATTCAGGTTTTGATATTTACAGTTCCGGTAATATTGAGTTGTGGCTGGGAGATTTTTTTAAATTCCCGGAAAACAGACATCCCGGTTACGACCTGATTTATGATAAAGCCTCCCTTGTAGCTCTCCCCGAAGAGATGAGAGTTCGATATGCCAAAAAAATCCTCTCTCTTTCCACCGGCAACACCCGATATCTCCTTCATCACTTTCTATATGACAGTGCCGAGATGTCAGGTCCTCCCTTCATGGTTTCGGCACAAGAAATTGATGAACTCTTTTCACATAAATTCTCAACCACGGTTTTGGAAGAACAGGATCTGGACATCAGCAATTTTCCAAAGTTCGAACTCAGGGGGTTGAACAGATATTTAAGAGAACGGTTGTTGCTATTAACCCCAAAGTGAGGCGATATTACCTTGAATTGTTAATATTATGCATTGATAGCATTAGAAAGTTGCATATCAAATCGTCTGCAATTATTTTCTGTCTCGCAAAATCAATTTTACATCGTTAACCAACACATACTCTCTCATGGATTTAAATACCCGTAACAACATTTTAACGATTGTTTTAGGCGTTCTTATTTTAGGGCTCTCTTATTTTCTCTACAGGTCACTTACTGATCCCTATCAGGAAGTTCTCGAAGAGCGCGAGATGGTAGAAAGAGAGCGTCATAGAATGACGTTGGTTCGCGATGCGCTCGTGCAATACCGTAACAGACAAGGAAACTTCCCCCCCACCGATGGAGGCCTCGACAGTCTGGTTCAGTTTTTAAAGACTGATGAGTTTATCGTAGAACGTGCTGATTCTCTGTTTCAATTCCGCCCTCCGTCAACCTACAGTGCCGATTCCATTGTATACTCACCACGACCGCCACACAACCGGTTTGAGTATACCCTGAATGATACGATCAGGCCACGGCTCTATCTGTTAGAAAACCCCGGCACTGACGACCGAATTGGAGATCTTGAACGAACAACACTGCTGAACGCTCCAAACTGGAATTAAATATGTCTTCTGATGGCTCTTGTCTCGGGGTTTGTTATGCCGATAATCACCTTTTTTATTCGGTAAACGACCCTGAAAAAGAGAATCATCTGAAACATATTGGGAGCATCGATTTTAACTTTGATGTTCAAAATGCCATAATAACCGGTGGCAAGCAGGGATTCTCAGCGCTCAAAACTTCTCTTGAGACTCTCAAAGAGACTTTTGGCTGCACCTCCGTTAAAATCCTATCGCCGGCTACTGAAGAGTGCTGGAGTATTGTGCCCAGGGCTGTTTATGAGGACTCCTCTGAACGCGAAGCCCACCTCTCGCTGCTTATGCAGGGATTTGAACGCAGTGAGATTGAAACCGTATGGCATCCTGTTAGCAATGTAGACTACAAATTGCTTTTACTGCGAAATACAAGTTCAATGCAGGGATTCAACCATCTGCTCGGAGCTTTCCCAAATGCCGAATATGTATCGGAATTTGAGATTGGGGCCGACTGGCAAACCCATAGCAATGCCAACGGATCATTTCTTATGATTCACTGCACCAAACAGTACATCTCTGCCTCATCCTACATTCTTGGAAAGCTTCGCGGATGCACGTTTATCCGTTATGATAATGCCTCCGATCTGCCCTACCTATGGGCGCTTTATGCAGGTAAATTGTCATGGATGCAGGGGATTCACGAAGAGATTAATGTATTTGGACATTACAGCAGTATCGTTGCTGAAACCCTCACGCCCTACTGGGATGATTCAGGAGAAGTTATCCTCATGAAATCACTCGACGCAATGGGGCTGGACGCCAATGAAAAGACATATGGATTCAGACTTGAAAGTGTATTTCCCGCCATCTTGATGAGCCTGAACCTGGACGCTAAATTGGAAGAACCGGCATGAGAATAATTACCGGAAAATTAAAAGGGCGCACAATTCCGGTTCCAAAAACCGACCTCTTGCGCCCTACAACCGACCGCACAAAAGAGGGCCTGTTTTCGGTAATTGAAGCCCGTACATGGATTGAGAACAGCCGGGTTCTCGATCTTTTTGCCGGAAGCGGCAACCTGGGGTTTGAAGCCATTTCAAGAGGAGCATCTACCTGCCTTTTTGTAGACCGGGAGATCAAACACTCCCGCCATATTGAAGATCTTGCTAAAAAGTTTGAGGTGCAAAACCAGGTTCAAACGGTTACCTCCGATATCGAAACCTTTTTGGAAAAAGGCGGCCGGGGTTCATTCGATTTCATCTTTGCAGATCCTCCCTACGACTACTTCATGATGCATGAGATGACAGAAACGATTCTAAATGATAACTGGCTGAATGATGACGGTTGGTTTATCCTGGAGCATGATAAGCGGCTTGATTTTTCAGAGCATGAAAAGTGCGTCTTTTCAAAGGCCTACGGCAGAACTATAGTTGCTATTTTCAAGCACAATGATGAAGGTTTCAACTAGCAGGTTGTACTTCTTGTTGCTCGAGTCTTAAAGCTCCTGTTTTTTTAACTACAACTGATTGTGTACATTTTTCCTGATACTGTAATTCACTCAATTATCCATACATGAAACGTACGGCTCTCTATCCCGGATCATTCGACCCATTAACCAATGGCCACCTCGATATTTTAAAACGGGCGGTTCAGATGTACGATAAAGTTATTGTTACAGTAGCTGTTAACAATCAAAAGAAATCAGTGTTTACAGGTGAGGAGAGAATTGAATTGATCCGGAATTCAATTAAAGATTTTGACTGGGCCGGTCAGGTTGAAATAGAGCAGTTTACCGGGCTGCTCATTAACTTCGCCCGTAAAAAAAATGTAACCGTCCTCTTGAGGGGTGTGCGGCAGATTTCCGACTTTGAATATGAATTTCGAATGGCACTTACCAACAGAAGGCTGGCGCCCGAAATTGACACAGTGTTCCTGATGCCTGATGAACAGCTTACCTTTATCTCCGCCACCATAGTTAAAGAGATCGCATTGTGGGGAGGTGATCTTAGCAGCTTCGTACCCGATAATGTGGCTACAGCTCTTCATAAAAAGTTTTCAGACTGAAAACTTTTTATGAAGAGGTAAAACCAATTCAATGTACAATTAAAGGCCTCCTTTTTAAAAGCAGTTGCCCCATGGGTATTTTAATGTGTATACTGAAAGTCTTTTAAAGAAACGTATCGAATACAGAACGATTGAGATTCATTTCAGGGTTATGGCCCATGAATCTCAATTAAAAACTACTATTTATGATCAGCAAAGGTGAAAAGATAGATTCCGGATTTACATTACAAATTGTACAGGACGGTGAAGAGAAAGAAGTAACTTTCAAAGAACTTTTAGACAGGCCGGCAATAGTTTCTGTCTATATGAGAAACAATACCGGTGGATGCGATAAGCAGAATCAGAGTCTGGCTGAACACTCTTCCTGGTTTGACGAAAAAGGTTACAACCTTATTGCAATCAGCAAAGACACATGCGGTTCTCATAAAAAATATGCTGATAAACTGGGTATCAACTACACGCTGGCTTCAGATCCGGATTTTAAATTTGCCCGGGCTGCCGATTCTATTGTCGAAAAGAAAATGTACGGAAAAACGTTTGAAGCACCCTCCCGATCTGCATTTATAATCGACAAGGATGGAACCGTACTTGCCACTATTGAGAAGATTAATACCAAAGCACATGCCGAGGAACTTAAAGCACTGATTGAATCTATATAAATCAGACTGTTTCCGGGAATGTCATTTTAAAATTATTATATCGTATACATGAAATCGTTAGTCATCGTAGAGTCACCCACTAAAACAAAGACCATTAAGAAATACCTTCCCAAAGGATACGTAGTAGATTCTTCAATGGGTCATATTCGCGATCTGCCATCATCTGCAAAAGAGATTCCGGCAAAGTATAAAAAGGAGTCCTGGTCTAATTTGGGAATCAACGTAGACGACGGATTTACTCCGCTCTATGTAGTACCTGCCAGTAAAAAGAAAATTGTAACAAAATTGAAGGCCCTTCTGAAAGATTCGGACGAGCTTATATTGGCCACTGATGAAGATCGGGAAGGTGAAGCCATCTCCTGGCACCTGGTAGAGCTGCTAAACCCAAAGGTGCCTGTTAAACGAATGGCATTCCGCGAAATTACCCAGGAGGCAATCAATAACGCTTTGGAAAACTTCCGCGATATTGACATGAATCTGGTTCACGCCCAGGAAACCCGGCGTATTCTTGACAGGCTTGCCGGTTATACCATCTCTCCACTGCTTTGGAAAAAAATCTCACCCGGCCTTTCTGCCGGCCGGGTACAATCCGTGGCCGTTCAATTCCTGGTAGCACGGGAGCGCGAGCGAATGAGATTCAAAAGCGGTACCTATTTTGACCTGAAAGCATCCGTTTCGAAAGAGAAGGATAAGAATAAATTTAACGCAGACCTTTCACACCTGGATGGCAAACGTCTGGCAAGCGGAAAGGATTTTGATGAAAACACCGGCAAGCTGAAAAAACCCGACAGTGTGGTTCTGCTGGATGAAAAAAAGTCGAACGATCTTCGGGATCTGTTGAACAGTGCAGAGTGGGCCGTTTCGAACATAGATGTTAAAGTTCAGAAACGAAATCCATCTGCTCCATTCATCACATCTACACTGCAGCAGGAAGCAAACAGAAAGTTCGGCTTCTCTGCCAGAGACACGATGAGTGTAGCTCAAAAGCTGTATGAAAACGGTTTGATCACCTACATGCGAACGGATTCGACCAACCTATCGGGCCAGGCAATCAATGCCGCCCGAAATGAAGTAGAAAACAGTATGGCGAAGAGTACCTGTTTAAGCGCGTGAGAAATTTTGGGAAATCCAAAGGTGCACAGGAGGCTCACGAGGCCATTCGGCCGGCAGGGTCAAGTTTTATCCATCCCGAAAACGCAAAACTGAGCGGACGCGAGTTTAAGCTCTACGATCTGATCTGGAAACGAACGATTGCCACACAGATGGCTGAGGCTGAGCTTGAGTTCACCAATGTAACAATCACTGCCGAAAAAGACGACACCAAAGCCGACTTTAAGACCAGCGGGAAAAAGATACTCTTTCCCGGTTTCTTTAGGGCCTATGTGGAGGGAAGCGATGATCCAGAGGCAGCGATTGAAAACCAGGAGATCTTTCTGCCTGAAATGAAAGTTGGCGAATCAATTGACCTGCACTCTCTGGAAGCCATCTCTCACGAAACCAAACCGCCTGCACGATTCACCGAGGCAACGCTTGTTAAGGAGCTCGAAAAACGCGGGGTTGGCCGGCCAAGTACATATGCTTCTATCATCAGCACCATCCAGGACAGAGGATACGCCAAAAGCGATGGAAAAACACTCATTCCGTCCTACACGGCATTTGCCGTTACAGAACTGCTTGAAGTTCATTTTCCGCATCTGGTTGACAGTGATTTTACGTCCGAACTTGAAAACAAACTGGATGAGATTGCAAAAGGAAAGTACGATCCCGTAAAATACCTTGAAGAGTACTACGGTGGCGAAAAAGGATTAAAAGCTCAGGTAGATCAGCAGGAAGACAAAATTGATCCGCAAAAGGCAAAAGTCCTGAACCTTCCGCTTGAGGGGCTTAACGGTATGCAGGTTCATGTAGGCCGTTTCGGACCCTATGTGAAAACTGAGATTAACGGAGAGGAGATATCCACCTCTTTACCGGCCGATCTGGACCCGGGTGAACTCTCTGCCGATAAAATCCAGGAGCTATTGAAAGCCGAGAAAGAGGGCCCTCAATCCCTGGGTAATCATCCTGAAACCGGAGAGCCTGTATATGTGTTGAGCGGCCGGTTTGGTCCCTATGTTCAGCTTGGTGAGGTGACTGAGGAGAACAAGAAACCAAAGCGTGTTTCTCTGCTCAAAGGAATGACCCCGTCCGATATTGACCTGGATACTGCACTGAATCTTCTTGAGCTGCCCCGTACTCTTGGCGAACATCCGGAAACCGGAAAAGTAGTGAAAGCAGGTGTAGGTCGCTATGGCCCCTTTGTTCTTCATGACGGAACATTTAAATCCCTCAAAAAAGATGACAATGTACTTGAAATCGGGCTGGACCGGGCTGTTGAGCTTCTAAAAGAGAAAAGTAAAGGACGTGGCAGTTCTGCCATCGCCGATCTGGGCACACATCCCGAAACCGATCAGCCGATAAAAGTAATGGATGGCCGGTATGGCCCCTATATCAAATACGGCAAGAAAAATATCTCGCTTCCAAAAGGCACCGAACCTGAAAAGTTCACCATGGGAGATGCTGTACGATTGATTGAAGAGAAGGGGAAGAAGTAGCAGAATAGATCGCAAGAAATTCCGTCTGTTTTACAAATTGGTTCAGAGCAGTTCAAACTGGATTGACCTTAGTTGTAACTGCCTGCCAACGCTATCAACATCTGCGGCAGAAAAAAGTTATGAAAATTGTGGCAGATTCCTGGCGGTTCGGTAAAGCTTCCCATTCTAAAAATCCGCTTCTCCACTACGGATACCGCTTTATACTCACACATGCGCCGGAATTTGTCATCCGCCGGCAGGAACAATTTTTGAATAGGTTAGACTACCTTCAAAAGATCTAACCTACAATTCACTTCAAAACTTATCCGTCAGCTCTTTGAAAATTTGCAGGCTTTTATCTGAAATTGATTGTACAATTGAAAAAAATGCAAAAATTGCGTAATTTGGCGTAATGTATAAAGTAAAATGGCGCATCATGAAGCAAGAAAAAAAATACCCCCTCGCAGATCATCAAGATCAAAATATTATCAGCGAGTCATACATCGCCTGGGGTTTACCCGATGCTGCTGCAAAAATTAGCGAAGGCCTGCACACCGATATACTTGCTACAATACAGAACCGCCTTAATCTCTCCAATCATGAGCTTGCAGATCTGCTTTTGATATCGCCGCGCACTCTTGATCGCCGAAAAAAAGAATCTGTACTTCCTTCCGACGAGTCCGAGCGCAGTTATCGCATTGCAAGGCTTACCGATCTGGCTTTTCAGATATTTGGCAGCAAAGAAAAGGCAGCCAAATGGTTTAATGAGCCAAACTATGCCCTTGGTAATAAAAAGCCCATCGAGCTGGTAAAAACCGAACCCGGTGCCAGGCTTGTCGAGAATACTCTTGGCCGTATTCGTTACGGTGTAACCGTATAAAATGAAACGTGTCAGGGTATGGCATATAACCCATAAAAATTACGCTTCCGATGCTTTTTCGGGCGAAGGAGCCCGATTTTACGGTGGACGCTTTAACAGTGCAGGATATCCTGCTGTATATACGTCCGGCAGCCTCTCTCTTGCGCTTTTAGAGTCATTGGTTCAGACAAATGACAGAGAATTCTTTTCATCGTGCGTTTACTTTTATGCCGATATACCTGAATCGATTATTCAAGAATATAAAACTGAAATGCTGCCGTACGGCTGGGATGCAAAACCATGTGAACCTGTCTCACAACAATTTGGTGATGAATGGTTATCGGCTGCAAAATATGCTGTTTTAAAAGTACCTAGTGCGGTGCTGCCTGTGGAATGGAATTATGTATTAAACCCAAACCATCCGGATTTCAGTAAAGCTCATGTTTCTGATGAAAATAGTCTGCCTTTTGATAATAGATTGGTCACATAATTGAAGAAGGCAATAATTTTTTGGAGCTGTTGTATTTCCTTTCAGGAAAATTTTATGCTAATTACAGAAGCTAAATAATACCAAGAGATAAAATTAAACCACCATGAGTAAATCAAACAATAACCTGGACCAATACATTATTCAACTAATTGAAGATTTGCGTTATTCAGCCCAAAATCTTCCCGACCCGAACGAGGTGGCAGAGTTTGATGAAGAGAGCCTGCCAGAAGAGCTGAAAATGTTTGCCGATGTGGAGCGGTATCTGCATGGGAAAGCCAAAAAGCTCGCGATCGTCACCGGTATTGAAACCGAAAAGTTTCCCCCGGTTGAGCGCCTGAACGATGCACATTTATCCCTGCTTGTAAACGAAATGATCCGGCTGCTCGGCGCATATGGGTTCTATTCAGGCTTTCCCGATAAACTGCCTGATGAATGGAAATACCGGGCGTTGCGGAAAAAGTGGGATAAGGAGGTAGTCTATGCGGGCGGTGAAGGGATTGTTCACTTTGATTTTTGCAGCTATGAACCTGATAATTGCCCTTTTCCAGAGCAGTATTGCGGTTGTAAAGACTTTGAGGATCCGGATTACCTTGACGATTCGGATTTCAGCAATGATGATCGGTACGGTGCCGAACCGTTTTAATATTCGTTTTTAACAAACCTTAGGGTTTCCTTGTTTGCTCTGCGGTTCATTCACATGAACAGAGGCAGTTCAAAACCGAAATGTGAATGACTTGTCGAACAGCGGGGTTTTAAGGCATGAATCTTTCCTTCATCTCTCATCAGAAATCGCTACATTTTTTGTATATATCATTCTGTGAGACCAGAGCACATGCAAAAAAAGTCAGACTACATATTCAAATACCCTCCCAACCTGCAAGAACTCGATCTTGCAACCATGGTGAGTATGTACCGCGACAGGGGTGAACCCCGCAAAGCAGCTCCCGGTAAATACCTGGCATGCACTACCACCCATAAGCTTCTGAAGGAGGCCAAGTGGTGGTTTGGGCTTTACTACAGCCAGGCTGCATGGGATGATCTGCTTACCAAGGGTTCTGAAGGATATCCCCTCACAGAAGCTGAGATGAATGTGTTTGGATTGATTCTCGCATCCGAAGAGCCGCCGCACCGTGAATATGTTGAAAAGCATATCGGTGTGCTCCCCAAACTGGCCTACCTGATTGTTAACGACCTGAAACAGTTCGGGTTTATTCTCGAAGATGAACACGGGTTCTTACGTATCACTCCCCGTGGCGAACGCGCCCTTCAGGGTATTACACGGCGGTTGTATGAAAAGCGCTTTACCCCGGAAATGCTGGTTGCCTATCATCAAACCGAAGATCTTAAAAAAGAAGAGAGCCACAGCAACGACCAGCCATCACTGTTCTGATTACAGAATTCAGAAACGGTTGTTTTCCCAATTCAACTCTCAAATGATCTCTGAACTCTCTCCTGAAACCGAAACCCGGGTCTTGAAGTTTGTGTCCTAACCAATTCTTCGGGAAATGAGCTTGTGAATATTGTATCTTTGAGCTTTCCAATTCTCAAGCCTTTGAACACTCAAACATTTTATGGATCAGTACCTGCAAAACATTATCCGGAAAGCGCTCATTGAAATGGGTGTATCTGAAGAAGCAATACCTGAAATACAGATTGAGACACCCCGCGATCCATCTCACGGTGATTCGGCTACCAACGTAGCCATGGCCCTGGCTAAACCACTTCGTAACAATCCCCGAAAAATTGCAGAAGAGCTGGTAAAGAATTTAAAAACCGATCCCGACAAAATTTCATCTGTTGAAATTGCAGGCCCCGGTTTTATCAATTTTCGCTATTCAGACAACTACCTGTATGCAGAGCTGAAGCAGCTTCTGGAAATGGGAAATGAGTTTGGAAAGGGCTCCGATAATCGTGGTGTTAACGCGCTGGTTGAGTTTGTGAGCGCCAATCCTACCGGGCCGTTAACGGTTGGGCACGGGCGAAATGCAGTATTGGGCGATACGGTAGCGCGGCTGCTGGAGTGGACCGGAGCCGAGGTTCAGCGAGAATACTATTTTAACAATGCCGGCCGTCAGATGCGTGTGCTTGGCCAGAGTGTTCAGGCGCGCTATTTACAGCAACTGGGCAAAAAAGCTGACCTTCCGGAAGGAGGCTACGAAGGAGAGTACATTGTTGATATTGCAAAAAGCCTTGTGGAAGAGCATGGCGATTCTCTGCTGAATGAGGCCGATGAAAAGCTCTTCAAAGAGAAGGCGGAAGCGGCCATCTTTGACGAAATCAAGAGAACCCTTGAGAGGATGAATATTGTAATGGACTCCTTCTTCAACGAGAATACGCTGTATGAAGATGGATCCATAGATCAAACTATTGAGACGTTTCGAAAAAAGGGGCTTGCATACGATGAAGACGGAGCGGTTTGGTTCAAAACCACAGAATTTGGCAAGGATAAGGATACGGTTCTGATTAAAAGCACCGGCGAACCCACCTATCGGCTGCCGGATATTGCCTACCATGCCAATAAACTAGAGCGAGGGTTTGATCTCTGCCTGGATGTTTTTGGGGCGGATCACATAGACACGTACCCGGATGTACTGAACGGCATTGATGTTTTAGGATACGACAAATCAAAAGTTGATGTCCTTGTTTACCAATTTGTTACCCTTGTAAAAGAAGGCAAACCCTATAAGATGAGCACCCGAAAAGCCAATTTTGTCACCCTTGATGAGCTGATGGACGAGGTTGGCGAGGATGTTACCCGCTTTTTCTTTCTGATGAGATCGCCCAACACCCACCTTGAATTTGATGTGGCCCAGGCAAAGGAGGCTGGCGAAAAAAATCCGGTGTTTTACCTGCAATATGCGCACGCCCGAATTCAGTCTATCCTGAGAAAAGTAGATGAGATTGCAGAGTTTTCAGATATGGCGGATCTGTCTGTATTGACTCATGATTCCGAAATTACTCTCATTAAAAAAATGCTCAGTTTTCCGGATGCCGTGTCGCTGGCAGCTTCGCACCGGGAACCCCACAGAGTGATTACCTATCTGAATGAACTGGCATCGAACTTTACTACATTCTACCACGATTGCAGGATCGTTGGAGAGGACAAAGCCATTATGCAGGCCCGCAGCGAACTGGCAAAAGCGGTAGCTGCAGTGCTCAGAAATGGGCTGGGCATCCTTGGAATCACTGCGCCGGACAGAATGTAGGCTACCGTGTGGACACATTTTGATATAGAAAAAGGAGATACTTCTTTGATCCAGGGTGTTGAGTTTAAATCGACTTCAATTTTGAAAAACAGACGATTCCTTTGGTGATCTGCTCTTCAGCCTCAAACCCTGCACGGGCAAACAGTTCGTTACTCTCATCCACCGTCCAGAATTTAATACCGCCCCATTCGGCCGACTCCTGCAGCAGGCGGCCTGCCCAGTGATCTGCTTTAATAAGATGCATCATAAACATGTTTCCATTCTCTTTTAGCACCCTGTGGCATTCAAAAAGTACTTTTAACTCATCGGTTAATTCATTCAGGGTACCGCCCATTACCACTCCGTCGAACGTGTTGGCAAAAAAGGGCATCTCCCGGGCGTCGGCCCTTATGAAGTAGATATCGGTCTCATCGGCCTCTGCTTTAAGCCGGGCCTCCAGAAGCATCGCTTTCGAAAAATCGATTGCCACCTGCACGCTTTTGGGCTCAGCTTTTTTTAACAGTCTTGAATAGAGGGCAGTTGAGCATCCCACATCCATATAGACACCCCCCGCCCTGGGTTTTACCCACTCCAGCAGAAGCTCCTTCTCTTTTTCTATGGGAAAATCCTCGCCTGTGAGCAGAGTGAGCGAGCGTTTTCTCCAGAGATCTTCATAGACTGACGCTGTAATTTTCCAGTGATTTGTGCTTTGAGCCAGGGTGTAACTCTTCTCGACGTTAATCAGGTCAATAATGTTATTTTTGATACTGTATTCGTCTCCCTTTCCGGAGCTCACCGAACCGTTAAAGGGCTTTGAGAGGTTGGCTACCGCTGCTGGAATCTCGATAGACTCCTGGTCGTGGAGGGGTGATCGTACCTGGATTGTCATAGTGAATGAGTTATTGATAAATATTAACAGCCCGATATCTCCAAAAAACGCAAATGCTCCTTAATCGGGAATCGGGTGTATGAGCATATATCTTTACGACAACATCAATCGCGTAGTTTCGCTACTTCTGAAGAAAGATTGAGATCTGTGCCCCTTTCTGAACACCAAGCATCTCTTTTGCATTTCCTTTATTGATGGCTATTTCTAAGGTTCCCGAGCTTCCGATATAGGCTGCCGGTTCGCCATCGGGAACATCACCGAAGGTATCCACAATTTCATCCAGAATTGTATTGCCCACATATATTCTGAATCTTGAATCGCCAACCGCCTTTTCAATCATAGATGCCGGTATATTGGAGATCAGATTTCCAAAGCGATCGATATGAACAATCCAGCCCTGAATTCCATCTCTGTCGGAAATGGGGACAGCCCAGCGATAGGTTACGAGATCTTTTGCAGGCTCACCCAGTTCAGAAAGTGAAACACCATTGGCAAGATGCGCAGCCACCGGAGAAAAGATGTCGCGTCCATGAAATGTGTGGGAGGGGTTTTCTATCCAAAACTTTGGGTTGGTAAGCCTCCAGGCTTCATATTCAAATTCATCCGCGATCAGTGAAAAAATACCGTTATCCGGGCCAACAAACAGCTGGTTATTTATGCGCATTACAACCGGATCTCTCCGGGTACCCACACCGGGGTCTACAACCACAAGGTGTACGGTACCGGCAGGAAAGTGCATGGAAGCATTTCGCAATACCCAGGCACCGGCCATAATATCCTGAGGCGGAATTTGGTGAGATACATCTACAAGGCGAACATCCGGGCTGATACCCAGAATTACCGCCTTCATAACACTTACATAGTGATCTTGCAGTCCGAAGTCTGTTGTAAGTGTGATGATTGATGACATGCTTTATGCATAGCTATTTAGCATAACCGGCATCACGAGCATTAACATCTCTTCGCCGTCTTCCTCTACAGCCGGCTTTACGATGCCGGCACGGTTTGGTGTTGAAAACTCAAATGCTGCCTCCTCCCCATCCACATTACTCAGAACATCAGCCAGGTATTTTGCATTAAAGCCTATCTCCATCTCTCCCGACGCATAGTCGCAGGAGATGGTCTCTTTCGCTTCACTGCTCATATCCAGATCTTCGGCGCGGATAGTGAGTTTGTCGCTGCCCATTTGAAGACGTATCTGGCGTGTTGTGCTGCTTGAAAAAACAGAAACTCGCCGAACGGTTGCCAGCATTTGGTTCTTATCGATCAATAGCTGCTTGTCGTTGTCTCTTGGAATGACTGATTCATAGTTGGGATACTGCTCGTTAATCAGTCGAGTTATGACGATCGTATTATCGCTCTTAAACTGCGCGTGATCTTCAGACACTGTAAGTTCACAGTTAGCGCCGTCGAGGGCTTTAGAGACCAGGTTAAGCGCCTTGTCGGGCACGATAAAGCTGAGAGGCTGCTCTGATGTGAGGTTTTTGTTTACAAAGCGAACCAGCCGGTGTCCATCGGTGGCTACAAACTTGCTCTCCGTAGCACTTATGTCAAAATAGACCCCCATCATGGCCGGGCGCAGATCATCAGTTGAAACAGCAAACATGGTCTTTCCGATCGCCTTCTGAATCAATTTGGTATCGGTTGAAAGCGTCAGCCCTTTATTCATATCAGGAACTGCCGGGAATTCATCTGCCTCTTCGCCAACCAGTTTGTAATTTCCCTTATCCGTTTTGAACCGCACATTTTGATTGGTATCTACCTCAAAAAAGACGGAAATGTCGGGCAGTTGCCGAAGAGTTTCCAGCAGGCGCTTTGCAGGTATGGCTACGGCCCCTTCCTCTTCAATATCCGCTTCTATATATTCTATAATGGATATCTCAAGATCGGTTGCCGTCAGTTTTAAACGTCCCTCTTCCGATTCAAACAGAATAGTTTCAAGTATGGGCAGGGTTGCCTTGCTCGGAACGGCTCCAATTACAGCTGATAGCCCCTGGTTTAAGTCACTGCTGGATACATTAAATTTCATAATCAAAGATCAATATTTTGTGTGTCTGAAGGGTCTCACTTATCGATTTTTCGCCTCTTTTAAAGACAACTTATACTAACAAATCCTGCTTCTTACCGCAACATTAAAAGTGAAGAAGCAGGAAGGAAAAAGTGAACCGATTTTATTTACAAACAGGCTCATCCAGGAAGGATTAAAAATTTTGCCTGTGTAGTCTCACATTTCACTTCCGTCTATTTAATTTTAACTTATCTTTCTTACACATGAAGAAACGCATCATCATTGCCGGCGCTACCGCTTCTGGAAAAAGTTCTTTGGCTGTTTTATTGGCTCAACGCATAGGTGGTGAAATCGTTTCAGTTGATTCGAGACAGTGTTACAAACTGCTCGATATCGGCACGGCCAAACCAACTCAGGCAGAGCTTGCGCGCGTGCCACATCATAACGTCTCAATACTTGACCTGAGGGAAAAAGACTCTGCAGCAGCGTTTTTAATGCGCGCTGAAAAGTATACTGCTGAGATAGAGAGCCGGGACAATAGAGTTATCTTTTGCGGTGGAAGTACCCTGCATCTCCAATCGCTGATTCACCCGCTGGATGATATTCCTTCATCAAATCCCGACAATATCAGGCTGCTGAACAGGAGAGCAGATGATGAGGGCGTTCAGACGCTTTACCGGGAGCTGAGACAGCGTGATCCTGAATACGCACAGTCGATGGATGGAATGAACCGGCAGAGAATTATCCGCGCGCTGGACGTGTGGATGCAGACTAACACGCCTTTCAGCAGCTTCCATACTAACCGGAAAGTAACCCTCCCAAAAGAGTACTGTTTTTTTGGACTTCATCACCCCAGAAAAGAGCTCCACAAACGAATTGAACAGCGAACTGACAATATGATAAACCAGGGACTGGTTGAGGAGACCCGTGAAATACTTAACCGGGGTTACAGTCCAAATATTCAGTCGCTCCAAACCGTTGGCTATAAACAGGCCATTCAGTTCCTGAACGATGAAATATCTCACGAACAGATGGTAAAAGATATAAAAACTGCCACGCGCCGCTATGCCAAGCGGCAGTTAACATGGCTGCGCCGCTGGAACTTCATCGACTGGATCGATATGCAATCAAACAGCATGGATAACGCTGTTGGGTATATCGAACAACAGGTAGCGGCTGACGCACAGAAAGGTTAACTTACGGGCTATCCAAAAACAGTGAAACCGAAGCATGTATAAAGCAAAAATAAACGTCACTCTTCGCAAATCTATCCTTGACCCAAAAGGAAAAGCTGCGCACCATGCACTGCATAATTTAGGCTTAAACAATATAAACGATGTCCGAATAGGCAAGTTCATTGAGATGGACATCCGGGCCGATACCGAGAAAGAGGCCTATGAACTTGCAAACACAGCATGCAGTAAGCTGCTTGCAAACGAAGTGATGGAAGATTTTCAAATAGAAATTGAAAAAAATTAATTCTCTGATGCTCTTGGCAAGAACTTATATGACGGTGATGCAGGCAGAATCAGAGCCTGCCAAAACACCTGAAGTTGAAGTGCTTGATCAAATCGAAGAGGAGGAATCCGTTGATACTCCATGGAAACTTATTCTCTATGATGATGATATTCATACATTCGATGAAGTGATCAACCAGCTGCTTAAGGCGCTGGGCTGTACCCTTGCAAGGGCCGAAGAGCTGACCCTGAAGGTTCATAACGATGGGAAAGCCCTGGTTTTTGAGGGCAGCTTTGAGGAGTGTCTTAAAATCAACTCTGTTCTGCAGGAAATTCAACTTATTACAGAAATAAAAGGTTAAAACCGTGTCAAAAAATATAGGAGTTATTGTTTTCCCGGGTTCAAATTGTGATCATGATGCCTATCATGCCATGAAACATGTCATGAATGCAGAAACCACGTTCTTATGGCATAAAGAGAGTGATCTCAGCAATGTAGATCTGCTTATTGTTCCGGGCGGATTCTCTTACGGAGACTATCTGAGATCTGGCGCCATCGCCAGGTTTTCTCCAATCATGAACTCCGTTGTGGAATATGCCAAAAAGGGGAATCCCGTTCTTGGAATTTGTAACGGTTTTCAGATCCTGCTGGAAGCGGGGCTTCTGCCCGGCGCCATGCTTCACAACGAAAAACTCAGGTTTATCTGTAAACAGGTCCATATTCGTGTAGAGAGCACACGCTCTCCATTTACCGGATCGATGGAAAAGGGCCAGGTATTGGAAGTTCCCGTTTCGCACGGTGAAGGCAACTATTATATCGAAGAGAAGGGGCTTAATGAACTTGAACAGAATGACCAAATCGCTTTTCGCTATTGCGACAAAGATGGAAACATCACTAAAGAGTCTAACATCAACGGCTCAGTTTCATCCATTGCAGGCATTACCAATGTTGACGGAAACGTACTGGGAATGATGCCGCATCCTGAACGGGCTATGGAAGATGTTCTGGGCAGCGGAGATGGTAAATTATTCTTCGATTCTGTCTTTAACAGGCTACAACTCGCATAGTGATGGACATAGATCTTTTGAAGAGAATCGTTGACGCACCGGGTGCACCGGGCCATGAACAGCCTGTTCGCGACCTCATCATATCCATTTTAAAAGATCATGTTGATGAGTTATCCGTTGACCGAATGGGCAACCTGATTGTCAGAAAGAAGGGGAACGGGCCTAAGGTAATGGCAGCGGCTCACCTGGATGAAATTTCTCTTATCTCAACAAATGTGGACAGTGACGGCTTTATCCGCTTCTCCACGCTTGGTGGTTTTGATGCAGAGACCCTGATCACACAGCGCGTTCGGATTCATGGAAATGAGACCCTGACCGGGGTTATTGGCTCCAAACCGATCCACATACAGTCAGACACTGAAAAGAAATCCAAATCAAAACTGAGTGATCTTTTTATTGATGCCGGCCTGAAAGCAGACAAGCTTAAAGAGCTGGTTCCCAATGGCACCCCGATTACACGAGACAAAGATCTTGTTAAAATGGGAGATTGCATTACCTCCAAATCTCTTGACAATCGCATATCGGTTTATATTCTAGTAGAAGCACTTAAACAAGCTGAGAGCGTCAATTCTGATTTTTATGGTGTATTTACCGTGCAGGAAGAGGTGGGAATACGGGGAGCAAGGGTAGCTGCACAAGCTGTGCAGCCGGAAATTGGCCTTGCGCTTGATGTTACGCTTGCCAATGATGTGCCCGGAGTAAGCGATCACGACAAATGCACTCTTTTAGGAGAAGGCATTGGCATAAAAGTGATGGACAAAAGTATTATCTGCACCCCTTCACTCGTTAGCTACCTTGAGAAACTGGCTAATGCTGAATCTATTCCATACCAGCGGGAAGTATTGACTGCAGGCGGTACAGACACATCGGCAATGCAATACCTGATGGGTATAGGCAGCCATGTAAGCTCTATCTCCTGTCCTGTCAGGTATATCCACAGTACGGCCGAGACCTGTGCGATATCTGACGTTGAAGCCGGCATCAAACTTGCCAAAGCCTGTATCGAACAAATTGGATCTTACAATTTCAAATGAGTGAAATTCAAAACAATTTATTAAAACTTCACTGTAAGGAACTCGTTAAGAGCTACCGCAAGAGAGTTGTTGTAGATCACGTGTCAATAAATGTGAATCAGGGGGAAATAGTTGGCCTTCTGGGGCCCAATGGCGCAGGTAAAACCACCACCTTTTATATGTTTACGGGTATAGTAAAACCCAATTCAGGCAAGGTTTTTCTGAATGACAAGAACATCACCCGCAAGCCGATGTATCAGCGGGCACGCATGGGTATCGGCTACCTGGCCCAGGAGGCCAGTGTTTTTCGAAACCTTACTGTTCGGCAAAATTTGCAGGCCGTACTGGAGTTCCACTCTGTTCCAAAAAAAGAGCTGAATGAGCGGGTAGATCAACTGATTGAAGAGTTTGGCCTGGAAAAGGTGGTAAACAATAAAGGATACAGCCTTTCGGGTGGTGAACGCCGCAGAACTGAAATTGCGCGGGCATTGGTAACAGATCCTAAATTTATTCTGCTTGATGAACCTTTTGCCGGGGTAGATCCCATTGCTGTTGAAGATATTCAGCAAATTGTGGCCGATTTGAAGCATCGCAACATTGGTATTTTTATAACCGATCATAATGTGCACGAGACCCTTGCAATTACCGATCGCGCCTACCTGATGTTTGAAGGGAAAATACTGCGCGAGGGTACTGCTGAACAGCTGGCAGAAGATGAGGAGGCGAAAAAACTTTATCTTGGCCGCCAGTTTAAATTAGACCGATATCAATCCTGATTTGAATAACCTTAAACTATGGATGAGTTAACTGTAGAAGAACTTAAAAGTAAAATTGAGAATAGTGAGCCGTTCACCCTGCTTGATGTCAGGGAACCGCATGAGTACTTTATGTCTGATCTTGAGGGCACCACCCGAATCCCCATGGATGAACTCAAAAACCGGTTAAATGAATTAGAAAAGGATGAAGAGATCATCGTCATGTGCCGGTCAGGAAACCGATCGGCAAATGCTGCAAAAATGCTGCTCGAGAACGGTTACAAAAAAGCGTTTAATCTGAAAGGCGGCATTAATGAATGGGCCAAAAAGATTGATCCCACATTACCTGAATATTAATCCACATAGCACTTCGTGGTGTTTAGCTCTGCCCGGAGCTCACAACTAATTTTGTGTGAGTTTGTTATTCAGATCTTATCCTATCAGATTGTTGCTGCTATCTGCTTAAAGAGTTCCTCGTTACTTTCGGTTCTCTTCATTACCTGCAGCAGCATTTGCATCGACTCTTTGGGCGATTTCTTGAGCAGGAACCTGCGAACCATGTTTCTCTCTTCAAGTGAATCGGTAATAAATTTATCCTCATTTCGGGTTCCTGAAGCCGCAATGTTAATAGCAGGATAAATTCTGTCGTTTGCGATATCTCTATCCAGAACAAGCTCCATATTTCCAGTACCCTTAAACTCTTCAAAGATCAGATCATCCATTCGAGAGTTGGTTTCGATCAGGCAGGTAGCGATAATGGTTAGTGAGCCGCCGCCTTCAATTTTTCGTGCAGACCCAAAAATCTTTTTCGGTATCTCCAATGCCCTGATATCAAGACCACCCGAGAGCGTACGCCCGCTGTTTGATTGTGCCGCATTGTAGGCACGCCCGAGCCGTGTAAGTGAATCGATCAACAGAACAGCATGTTGGCCATACTCTGCTTTTCTTTTCACATAACCCAGGGCCATTTCTGAAATACGCACATGGCTTTCGGTTGGCTTATCGTTCGAAGATGCAAATACTTCAGCATTGGTTGAGCGCAAAAAATCGGTAACCTCTTCCGGTCGCTCATCAACAAGTAGTATTCCGGTGTGAATGTCGGGATGATTTTCAGTTAAGCTGCGAGCAATTTTCTTCAGAAGAACAGTTTTACCTGTTCTGGGTGGTGCTACTATCAGTGCCCGCTGCCCGCGTCCTATGGGTGTTACAATCTATAACCCTTAGCTCGATATCATCAGCCTGGTAGCCCAGTTTAATATATTCATTGGGCATGATGGGTGTTTGCAATTCGAATCGGCTCACCCTCTGCCACTGCTCTGCCGGTTTACCGTTTATTCTCTCTATTGAGTGTACATGACGGTTACCGCTTTGATCCTGCTCGAATTCACCTTCAAGAACCAACCCGGATCTCAAATCATGATGTTTCACCTCTTCAGGTTTTAAAAACGGATCTTTTGGATCAAAACTGAATTCAAAATCGATTCTTCGAATAAAACCGTATCCCTTTTGAGTAATCTCAAGAATGCCGTTATAGCGACCCCCAATTCTGGTTTGTTGATTATGATGAAACTGGGGTACAAAACCGGTTTTTTTACTTCCCTTACTTTTCCCTTTTGGTTTAACCCGGCCTTTATTTTTTCGTGAGCGTGCCATGTACCATTTTTTTAATTAGTAATATTTGTTCTTCGGCTTGTTGGTAAATGTTGTTGTCTGTAATTAGAAGAGCGCAGAATTCTGCTGAGTTGCAAAATCGAAGAATGGAGAAAGTGACGCCCATTCGGGCATCACTTTATTTAACAAGATAAGGAAGGAAATTGGTTATCAAAAATTAACGTACTTTCGTTGTTTCGTCAATCCATGCGTAACATTCAGAAATATTGCTTCCGATCCTTATTTCATCACCTGTATCCCATCCTCTGAAAAATTTATCTTCTGACGAAGGAAGAACAGGCTCATAGGTTCTATACTGCCTCTGAACCGTGCTTGCAACAGAAGGATCCGCGCTTCTTGCCCTGTCCAGATAGTCGAGCACCAACCAGTACACTGTTCTGTCGTCGCGATCTATCTGACGACCGGAAGTACACTGGGAAACCGCTGCAGCATATATAGAAGCAATTCTCAAATATGGCTGACCCCAGTTTCTATCGAGCTGGCTTGCCGCACGCGCATACTGTCTTGCAGTTTGCAGGTTGCCTTCATTTTGATACGTCTCAGCAATTTCAAGATTGAGATTTCTCTTCTGTGTGTTATCATCTGTGAGCTCGAGAGCTTCTCTCAAATACCGGATTGCTGTCGAGTATTGGGCATCTGATTGAGCATATGCAGCCAGTCGTCTCGCATTTTCGTATGTCTTGCTGCTTTCATAAAGTTTACGGGCATATTCAATTGCTTTTCCTCTGTTGCCCTGGTCTTCATAGATTGAAGCTATTTCGGTTAAAAGGGCCTCATCACCCGGATTATTCTCCAGTCGTGACTCAAGAAATGCGATTCGTTCAGCCGGATCCGTAAATAAGCCATCCCGAACATCTTCAAAGTTTTGCTGCAGAGAGGAGCCGGCATAAGGTTCCGCCTTTTCAATCATCTCTAAAGCTTTTTCCCTTTCGTTCTGTGATACATAATAAGCAAGAAGAATCTGAATATAATAGCCGTCTCCTGCTTTTGTCAGGCGCTCTCTGTCAAGTTCGAATGCTTTTTCATAATCCTCATAAGCTTTATCCATACCGCCACGGATCTGGCTTTGATTTTCCTGATAAAACCGGCCCCTGTTAAAGTGCCATACATAGAAATCTATAGTCTCTTCATCAAACGTGGCGAATGCATCATCATATACAGCCAATGCTGTATCAATATATGCAGAACGCATAGTTGGGTCAGTTTCCTGTTTGGATAGTTCTGCGTATACATTGATCATACGTTCGAACTGACGGGGAAGACTAAACCGGTTTGCGCCGGGGATCTCCATTGGTTTCTTCTCAAGCATCCATTTCCCAAACTGCAGAGCCATATCATAATTGCCGGTTCTGTAGTTCTCATAAAAAATGGAGTATGCCTGAATCTCACTCATACCATAAGGAGGTTCACTTTGAGAAAAAGCCTCTGATGAGTAGGCAAAAATTAATAAGATAGCTACTATGTACGTTTTCATTTTTATTCTGTTGGTTTCAGACTTAAATCAAATAATATATATCAAATAATATATAAAGTGTTCCCTATTACTGAAATTGTGGTCGTACAAACATGTATTCAGCCAAATTCAGTGATAGTGTAAAGCCCCATATATTCTCTTTTACTAAATTAGAGGATTGAGTTCCCCGAATTCCATAATGGAAATTTAAATCAATTGATGATGCTGCCCTTCGGGAGATTAAACCGATACCTGCGTTTAAAAACAGGGTTTCAATATCTTCACCATTAATTGCTAAATGCCCGGTATCGTAACTTGCGCCCAGTCCATATTTAAAATTTGAGAGGAAGCCCGCTGCCTGTTCAGCGCGATAAGGATGATATTGCACTCCGAGGCCCGCCCTAACTCTTTCTTTAAAATATGATTCTTGTGTTGAACTAAAGCTATACTCTGCATTACCCCAATCCTGATACATTAACTCAGTACTAACGTTAACAAACCGACTTAAATTATACGTAAGACCGATATTAAATTCCAATGGCAACTGAACTCTTCCGTCGCGATCCGGAGAATCCTCATCTAATTGAATCAGTGTTCTGGAATTTTCAACAACCCTGAATGTGTTTATTGACCTTTCTCCATCAATAGAAACAGGCAAACTAAGTGTAGCCCCCATTGCAATTTGATCATTATTTCGTAAAACACTTCCTTTATTTAAAAAGATCCCGAATCGGTTGCCAAAACCATACCCCTGAATATTTCGATTTGTAACAGTACTGCTATAATTCGGATTTGAAAATCCTAATGTGTTTTCTTGTTGTTGCGAGAGAATGTTTGCAGAAAATGCATACCCAACTGCCAGCCAGCTGGCCACTCTGTACCCGGCACCAACTTCAAAGCGATTAACTCCACCAGAACCCAGTGTGTTGGATATATACTGAATAGGATCTAAATTTAATCCATCAATCGGGTCGAAAGACCCTTCGTTAAATACCTGGAAATCGGATCGTGTAACCGGCGTAAATGAGGCTGAAATTCCCAATTCATTTCTCATCAGTGGAAACACAACCTGAAAATTCTGCACAGCCAAAAGAGATCCTCTTGCTGATGAGACAGCATCACTTGCCCTGTAATTGTTGAGACTAGCTGAGATTGACCCCTGAGTATATCCAACAAGACCCCAATGAGCCGGGTTTGATATACTGGGTGATAAATTGGTGTAATTAGAAACTCCGGTCAAGCCCATGCCTTGGGAATATGCTGATGTTGCATCAACAGGATTTCCAAATCCAAATACAGAGTAAAATGAACCTGATTTCGCAAGATCTGTCTCCTGAGCATTCGCTTTTCCTACAAACATAGCGCTCAGCAGAAGTATAGTTGTGATTTGAATTAATTTCATGGTCATAACTTATTCAAAAGATGTAATTACAATTCTTGGTCTTCGACTCTCTATCGCATTTTCATCATAAAACTGTGCGGAATAGAAAATACCGTTTACCGCCTCCAGTGAAATGTAAATCGGCCCCTCTCCTCTCTCTCCAAAAACCTTATTCAATACGTACTGGGTTAGATTAATGGAAAATGTATTTTCATCTTCATCAATCGAACTGCCAAAACGCGAAGGGGTAGTGAAGAGCTCTGCAGGCAAATCTGAGGGCTCAACTTGAAATGAGTGCCCTCGAATAGATCGAGGCTGCGGCCTGTTTATTTCCGGAAACAACTCTTCAATATCCTTCCTAAGGGTCAACACCAGAGTTGCATTGGTAATATTCCTGTTTCTAAGCTCCTCAGTCGGTAAATCAAAATCAATTTTCAGCACTCTGTCGATGTTATGTATCGCCAAACCATCAGTTGATGCAGCTTCATCAGTTCTGGTAACGGATGAACCCCAATCCCTCAGATCCAGACGGTTTCCAACAGGATCTTCTTCTTCATCACCGTTGTCAAACCCCTCTTCTGCCGGGTACACTAAAAATCGGGTTACAAGCGGGCTGTCTTCATCTTCACGCGAATGCCGTATAAAGCGGATGTTTTGATTGCCACCTGATGGAACAATGGCAAGACCCGGGAAATTATTTACGTAAAGTGAGTCGCGTATCTCGGCCGGTTCATTGTAAAAAGTTCTTAGCTTTTCAACCCAGGCCGGGTTCAGTTCAACCTCCAGACTATCCTCATCTGTAACCTGGAATTCACCCACCTTGCTTGAGAAATCTACTGAGATCTCGCTATTATATCTTAATTCATTGCCTCTCCAAACCTGCCCTGCTTCAAAAATTTCAAACTCAGAAATGGCTAGTTCATCGCCATAAATATTTGAGCTTAATGAGAGCATAAGAGTCATTGTATCACCCGGACGAATAGTATCAATCTGTGCCCTTGATATAGAGGGTTTCAAGAGTGTTACTGCATTCAGGCTGCCATATAGCGGGTCATCAAAAGACCCCATGGCTGAATGCTGTAAACGCCCCGAAAATGTATTTGAGGTGATACCCTCAAAAGTATCCGGTTCAACAACGCTCTTTTGGATTTCGCTATCATCGGGGCCTAATCCTTCGCCTACCGATCCGGATGAGTCGCAGCCTGCAATAACCAAAAACGACAGAAGAATGGCAGCGATTGAAAATCGGCTGCCATTTCGAGCAAGCTTCATACCGGAAGAGTGGATTGATTTAGCTTTAAATTGATCAGTCATTATTTCCGGTGATCTTCCGGTAGTATTCAGTAAATTTTTTAGATACATCTTCGGGCGAACCCTGAATTTTTGTAGGTTTAATTTTCAATTCTTCAAATAGGTTATCGAACTGATCTGTCAAATGATTACCTGTCACAACGTGATCACTGTATTTCAGTCCAACTTGTAAAAGATCAACTTTTCCATCTATCAGTAACGATTCTTTGTCAACATCATCCGGCAGACCAAGCAGGTCTAAAATGCCGGTTCCATCAAAATGACCTTTATTTTCCGGATGGTGCAGATTATAAACGATCTGCGTATTTTTAAAAATCTCTTCGTCTTTGTACTTCGTCTTCACAAGCAACGGAATCAATCCGGCCGGCCAGTCGTGGCAGTGGATAATATCCGGTTCCCATCCGAGACTGATAACTGTTTCCAGTACTCCTTTATTGTAGAAAGCAACTCTTTCGTCGTTATCTTCATAGAAAGTTTCTGTTTTGGGATTAGTAAACATGCCCTTTCTCTTGAAATATTTGTCATTATCGAGAAAATAGACCTGAAGTTTGGCATTCGGAATACTTGCCACTTTAATCTTCATGCTCTCCACATTCTCACCAACTTCCACTTCAATACCTGAAAGCCTGATCACTTCATGAAGACGGTTTCTCCTGTCGTTAATTGTACCATATTTAGGGAGCAGAATCCTGATTTCAAAACCTTGGTCTTGCAGCGAAGCGGGTAAAAAGCGAAGAAGATCGGCTGTATGCGTCATTCTTGCAAAAGGTGCGATTTCGGCAGCGGCGTACAATATTTTCATAATAGTATTATGTGCAGTTTACTTATTTTATCTCGTGAGAAAAGCCGGCGTTTCCGTTGTTTGAATAAAGATTTTTAATTTCTTCGTCGTCGATGGAATAAAAATCGAAAAGTGTATCGCTGCGCAAACCCAAACGAAGGGTTTCCACTGAGATCACCTCTGAAGGCTGGATGTTGCCCAAATTCACATTGCTTCCAAATTTTTTGATAAACCAGACCTGCTGTTCTTTCTGAGGCGCCTCAAAAAGCAGTTTGTCCGGAGAGATCTGGTCCGTGATTTCATCAATCAGGCCTGATCGAACTTCACCGTTTGGCCTGAAGACACCAACTGTACCGCTTTCACGGGCTTCACATATCACTTTCCAGGCACCGGCTTCCAGCTCATTGTTAATCATTTTAACCCACTTATAGGGCGGGATGATATCGTCCGGATTTTTACTGCCTACTTCAGAGAAAATCGTGAACTGTTCACTCAGCTTGCTTATGATATCAAGTTTTTTATTTTCTGACAGCCAAATTGTACCATTCGATACCTCAGCGTACTGTAATTCATACCTCTTCAGAAGCTCAACATATGCATCAAGTTGATCTCTAAGAACATAAGCCTCAAAGAGTGTTCCCCCGAAATAGACAGGGATGTTGTATCTCTTGTAAACCTCAAGCTTCTCGTCAAGGTTTTTGGTTACATACGATGTACCCCAGCCTAATTTGACAATATCGGTATATTCTGACGCTGATTCACAAAAATCTTCGGCTTGACGAACGCTGAACCCTTTGTCGAGAGCCAGCGTAATTCCTTCGCTACGGGGTTTTGCAGTCCGTGCCGGCAGATGATTCAATTGAAATGGCATTCAAAAATTTTATTCATTAATAGGACGGCTTAAGATACGAAACGGAGCTTTTATTGAAAAGCTTCGAGAAAATCAGTTTTTACCCCTCTGATGGCTTCATCATACGATTTCCCAATTCTATCAATCCCTTGATCCTCTCTTCATCCACATCATGGAGCATCGATGAGGTGTAACGCCAAAGCCAATTTTTACCTACGGTTCCCGGCAAATTCATGCGATGTTCTGTATCGAGACTCATAAAATCCTGAAGTGGAAAGATAGCCTGATCGGCCACAGAGAGCATTCCAAGACGAATTAAATCCCACTCAATTTCACTTCCGTCAGACCTTGTATATTCGCGCGCCATGTGTTTTTGATGATCAGGAGCTGATTTATACCAGCCAATAGTGGTGTCGTTATCATGAGTACCGGTGTAGGTAACGCAGTTTTGAGGATAGTTATGAGGTAAAAAAGCATTTGTTGGGTCTGAATCGAACGCAAATTGCAAAATTTTCATACCCGGAAACTCAAAATCGTCGCGTAATTTCTCTACCTCTGGTGTCATTACACCCAGATCCTCAGCGATGATTGGCAATTCACCCAGCTCTTTTTTTATCGTTTTAAATAGTTCGCGGCCCGGAGCTGCCACCCATTTTCCTTTAATTGCTGTCTTTTCAGATGCAGAAACTTCCCAATACTCATCAAACCCTCTAAAGTGGTCCACTCGAATGGCGTCGTAGAGTTCAAACATCTGCTTGAAGCGTTCTACCCACCATGAAAACTTATCTTTTTTAAGCGCTTTCCACTTATAGAGTGGATTGCCCCACAACTGGCCGGTTTCACTGAAATAATCGGGTGGAACACCGGCCACCAACTCACGGTTGCCCTGTTTGTCTACAGCAAAATAAGCCGGGTTTGACCATACATCGGCACTATTGTGATCCACAAATATCGGAATATCTCCAATCACACGAATTCCGCGGTCGTTGGCATATTTCTTAAGATCATACCACTGATTAAAGAATTCAAACTGCAGCCATGTTTGGTATTCAATTTCGGAACTATTCTCCTCCCTTAATTTATTCATTGCGCCCTTCTTTCTCTGCGCCAGATTCTGATCCCAAAGATTCCATGGTTTTTTGCCATTCATTTTCGAACATGTCATAAACAGGCAGTAATCGTCGAGCCAAAACTTATTCGACTCTTTAAAGGCCTCAAGCCTGTTGCTGTCATCTTTAGAAACAGATTCATAAAAACGGGAGGAAGCAATTTTATAGAGCTCCTCTTTTAGCGGGTAAGCTTTCTCGTATTCCGCAACGGGCTTCACCTGCAGCTCAGCCTGTTTAGCTTCATCAGTATGCAGCAGCTTTTTTTCAACAAGTATGTCTAAACTGATCAAATAGTGGTTGCCCGCAAAAGCCGAATAACTGGCATAGGGTGAGTTGCCATAACCGGTTGGCCCCAGCGGAAGCACCTGCCATATCGTTTGTTCTGTTCTCTGTAAAAATTTGATAAACTCTTTGCCTTCACCCCCTAAATCTCCCATACCGTATCTGGATGGAAATGAAGTTGGGTGCAGAAGAGTGCCGCAAGATCTGGGGAATCTCATTAAATTATAGCTATTGTTTCTTTTGGTTGAAGTCGTAAAATAGACGCGTTATTTCGGTTTTAGAATCACGCCGGCAAGCGGTGGCACTTCAATTTTTATATGGGCCGGCTGGCTATGCCATGCGCCTGTATGGCCTTGCACCTTAACCGGGCCGGCATTGCTGCCCCCATAGAATTGTGAATCACTGTTCAGGATACTTTCGTATTCGCAGGCAAGGGGTACACCGATTTTATATGAGCGATGCAGAGTCGGCGTAAAGTTNAGAATAAACACCAGAAAGTCCTCCGGATTTTTTCCTTTTCGAATAAAGGATATAATGCAGTTATCGGCATCACTGATGTCGATCCATTCAAATCCTTCCCAGTTTGAATCCACTTCATGAAGCGCAGGTTCAGTGATGTATGCCTGATTCAAATCTTTAACCAGGTTCTGAACCCCTTTATGATTTTCCCACTGCAACAGATGCCAATCGATGGAGTGAGCTTCTGTCCATTCGCTCCACTGGGCAAATTCGCACCCCATAAACAGAAGTTTCTTTCCCGGGTGGCCATACATATATGTGTAGAGAAGCCTGAGATTGGCAAACTTTTGCCAGTCATCACCGGGCATTTTCGAAAGCAGCGACTGCTTCATATGCACTACTTCATCATGCGAAAGCGGAAGTAAAAATTGTTCAGAAAATGCGTAGATCAGAGAAAAAGAGAGCTGGTCCTGATGATACCGGCGATATATCGGGTCTGTTTCCATATACGCCAGGGTGTCGTTCATCCAACCCATGTTCCACTTAAAATCGAAACCCAGACCGCCTGATGAGGTTGGCCGTGAAACGCCCTGCCAAGAGGTTGACTCTTCGGCGAAGGTTAACACACCGGGAAAGTAATCGTGAGTTACCTCATTAAATCGGCGAAGAAAATGAATTGCCTCGAGGTTCTCCCGCCCGCCATACTGATTGGGGATCCAATCTCCCTCCTCTCGTGAGTAGTCGAGATAGAGCATGGATGCAACTGCATCAACCCGAAGCCCGTCTATATGAAACTCTTCAATCCAGTAGATTGCGTTCGAAATCAAAAAATTCAGTACTTCTGTACGGCCAAAATTAAATATGCAGGTACCCCAATCTTTGTGTTCGCCAAGACGCGGGTCTTCATGCTCATAAAGAGATGTGCCGTCAAAACGGCGCAAACCGTGATCATCTTTGGTAAAGTGTGCGGGAACCCAATCAATAATTACTCCGATTCCGGCCTCATGACATTTATCTACGAAGTACCTGAGGTCGTCAGGATTTCCAAAACGACTGGTTGGGGCAAAGTAACCGGTTATCTGATAACCCCATGAAGGGTCGTAGGGGTGCTCAGCTATCGGCATCAGTTCAATATGGGTAAAACCCAGTTCCTTTACGTATGGCACCAGTTCATCGGCCAGTTCACGGTAGCTCAGAAAGCCCGGATCCTCTCCCACGTGTCTTTTCCATGAACCGGGATGAATCTCATAAACCGAGATCGGGCGATCGTGATGCTGATTTACAGCCCGTTCATCAACCCACTTTTCATCACTCCACTTATAGCTGCTGTTCCAGATTACAGATGCTGTTCCCGGCCGAAATTCTGAAAACCTTCCATAGGGATCTGCCTTTTTCTGGGGCATCTCAAGCATGTGGGATTTTACCTCAAACTTGTAGAGATCGCCTTCGCCCACATGCGGAATAAAAGTCTCCCAAACACCCTGATCGTGGTGTTTTCTCATCCCGTGAACACGGCCATCCCAGCTGTTAAATGAGCCTATTACACTCACTCTGCTGGCCGATGGTGCTGATACGACAAAATGCGTACCCTCAACGCCGTCTACACTTTTTGTATGCGCACCCATCCATTTGTAAGCGTGATGGTGGTTACCTTCACCCCAAAGCTGCAGATCGAAATCTGACACAAGGGATCCAAATCGATAGGTGTCCTCAATGGTATACTCTTCACCCTCATAGGGTGTAACTTTCACCTGATAGGAAAACTTCTTTTTCCTGCGGGGAAACAGATACTCAAAAAAACCATCCTCAGTAATTCTCTTCGGCTCAAACGGTTTTCCGCTCTCAGGAATAACCTCTACTTTTTTAGCGTTGGGGCGATAAAAACGATAAACCAATTTCTCCTTCCCTTCTACGTTTACCATGTGTAAACCTAATACGGAAAACAGATCTCCATGCTCACCATTGGATATTGCTTTAATTTCTTCGATTTTAAGCGTCACGATCTCCACATCCCCATGTGTTTTTTTTTGCAGTACTCTAAAGATATAAATTTTATAACCAATATTGTGATAACAGTTAAAGAACCGCAAACAGAGCATAAATCCAAATACCAGGAATGAATATCATCCGCTTTATTTCAAGACGCTATCTGTTTTCCAGAAAACACGTCTCGCTCATATCTGTACTGACAGGCATCAGTATTGCCGGTATCACGCTTGGAACAGCTCTGCTCATTATTGTTCTATCCGTTTTTAACGGATTTTTTGATGTAATTCGAGGATTTTTACTCTCATTTGATCCGGATATACGGGTGGAGCTGCGTGTAGATCCGGTTATGATTTATGATGCAGATTTAATGTCAGAGATTCGTGAGCACCCTGAAGTGGTTAACCTTGCTCCCTATATTGAGGGGAAAGCCATGCTGGTAACCGAGGGAAACAGAAACGATGTGGTAACCGTAAGAGGCGTTGAGAGAGGATCTCACATCCGCATTACAGAGCTTGAAAACAGTGTTCGCAATGGTGTTTTTGATCTGTCCATTCAAAATAACAGGCCGGGAGTGGTAATTGGGGAAACTCTGGTTAACAGGTATGGCATAAGCCCGGGAGATGAATTGGCCCTGCTCAGTCCTACAGGAATGAGACGGGCGCTTACCCAGTTTTCAGCACCGCGAGCAAGTCGTTTTAAAGTACGGGGAACCTATAATATTCAACAGATCATTGATGACGACATCGTCTACATTGACCTTGAAGCAGCCCAGCGGCTGTTCAATATGCGGAATGAGATCACCGGTTTCGATTTACAGCTCACCGATACCGACAGAGCTGAGCGCGTGAAAGCCGACCTGATGGGGATTCTGGGAGATGACTACAGGGTGCAAACCTGGTATGATCTGCAAAAGCCGCTTTATGATGTAATGTATATTGAAAAGTGGGGTTCCTACTTTATTCTCATGATTATTGTACTGGTGGCAGTACTGAACATCATTGGTTCATTAACCATGATTGTGATTCAGAAAAAGAAAGATATCGGCGTATTGATTGCCATGGGTATGACGCCAAAGACCATCAAAAAGATTTTTGTAAGCCAGGGAATTCAGATTGGCATTATCGGCTGCGGCATTGGGGGAACGCTTGGAGTACTGCTGAGCCTGGCTCAGAAAGAGTATGGATTGGTAAAACTGACCTCCTCATTTATTATTGACGCCTACCCTATAATGATAAGCCCGTTCGACATTCTCCTGGTAATAGGGGGAAGCATGTTACTCTGCCTTGGCGCAAGCTGGTACCCGGCCATGAGAGCCTCACAGGTTGAACCCGCCGATGCGGTTAGGGGGGAGTAAGGGCCAAGGTTCTTTTCATCCCCAAATAAGTACTGCATTGTAGGGCAGATAACGGCGCAGTACACGGCAGTTTCCCGGAGGGGGCTGGTGGCCGGGCGGGCGGTTATCATACCATATTCTGCACTCCCCTCTTGGCGGCATGTGGCCCGGCGGTATGCGCACACCTCTTTTCGTATGTCTATGGTGGGGACGGTGGCTTTTCTTTTTTTCTACCTTTACAGGAGCAGGATTCCCGATAATAATCGGTTCAGGCTGAATGATAATACCGCCTGACACCATACAGCCTGAAAGGCCAAACCCCAGCAGAATTAGCAGAGAGAGCTTAAACGTAATCCTTTTCATAAGCATGTTCCTTTTGCATTTCTATTTATCAATCTGTTCCACGGTAAACAGGCTGCTCAGAGGGATGTTTCAGGAAAAGAGTAAAATCACATCAACATGCGAGTACAGGATTTGGCAAGATAATAGGCGCAAATGGATCGTTTCAGCCTTAAGCGTTGTAGGTATCCGGCAAGTCGTTTTCGTAGAGCACCACATCGCCGGGTTTGGCATACTCCCTCAAAATGTCGTTAGCTTCAAATAGAGTTTTTACGATCCTAAGATCGGTTCTATTTCCATTCTGAACGGTTTCTATGCCCTGTGCAATGGGTTCAGTTTGTTCTTTGCCAACCAGAA
>SL_3KL_010_SEDDRAFT_10000245_pt1 | contig 40922 bp, 33 predicted proteins | sample SodLakKL_010_SED_2_FD_10381 | JGI IMG/M metagenome (IMG submission 10381) | reverse complement strand
CGCCGGGTAGCGACGTCGGGACGGGATAACCGCTGAAAGCATCTAAGTGGGAAGCCCACCTCAAGATGAGCACTCCCGGGCCGTAAGGCCCCGGAAGGGACGTGAGAGACCATCACGTTGATAGGCGGCAGGTGGACGCGTGGCAACACGTGGAGCCGAGCCGTACTAATCCCCCGAGAGGCTTGACCAGTGTTCCTCCTGCTCCACTCTTCGTTGACACACGTAGCACACCTCGAGACCAGCACATCCACCCGCGCTTCTGTCAGGCGGGGATCCGGTGCGGTTCACATAGGTGCGCTCGCTCTCTTGCCCCCTCTGCCCGTTCTCACTCGCGTCCAGATCCGCGTCCGGTAGTCGCGGACCCTGCGGATCCCTCTTGAACGGACGCAAGCTGCACCAGTTTGGTCGGTGGCTTTAGCGTGGGGGACACACTCGTTCCCATCCCGAACACGACCGTTAAGCCCCACAGCGCGGATGGTACTGCCGGGGAGACCCGGTGGGAGAGTACGTCGCCGCCGACCTTCCCATACAACGCCCCCTCTCGAGCTCCTTCGCTCAGAGGGGGCGTTTTGCGTTCAGGCCATGCAGATCTGTTTCCCCACCGGTCCGGACTGTACCTTTCAGGTATGGATACTCAGGCCTCAAATCAGCCAACAGCCTCCGGTCTAGAGGGTGTACGCCGTCCAGAAAACGGAGTGCCGACCCGTGCCGGCTTCGTCACCCTCATCGGTGCTCCGAACGCAGGGAAATCCACCCTTCTGAATGCGCTGGTGGGAGAGCGACTGAGCATCGTGAGCAAACGACCTCAGACTACTTGGCGGCGGATCACCGGGATCCGGAGCGACAGCGTACATCAAATGATCTTTCTCGATACTCCCGGCGTCCTGGAGCCTCGAGACCTGATCCATCAGGCGCTTATGCTGGAAGCAGAAGGAGCGCTCCGGGACGCAGATATCCTCCTGCCGGTCCTGGACCCACTCCATCCACTGAACGAGCAGGGCCGGAGCCTGCTCTCGAGGATGATCCGGCAATTCGGTGTTCCCGTAGTCGCTGCCGTTACCAAGGTAGACCTGGCACGGGACGATCAGATTGCCGAGCAGGTCTCCTGGGCCCGGACCCTGGGGGCTGGAGAAGTCTGCCCCGTGTCCGGGACCACGGGCCAGGGCGTCAGTCAGCTCATCCAAGCCCTCCACGGACGACTTCCCGAAAGCCCGTTTTTCTACCCAGAAGACGAGGTCGCCACGGCACCCGTTCGCTTCTTCGTAGGGGAGCTGGTCCGTGAAACGGTCTTCGAACGCTTTCACGAAGAGATACCCTACGCCACCTTCTGTGAGGTAGAGGAGTTTCGGGAGGGCGGGGGCCGGACCTACATTCAGGTCAACATCTTCGTGGAACGGTCCTCCCAGAAAGGTATCCTGATCGGAGACAAGGGTCAGGCCATCCGGGAGCTCGGCACAGAGAGCCGCCAGAAGATCGAGGCCTTCCTGGACACTCCGGTGTACCTGGACCTCTGGGTGAAAGTACTGCCTCGCTGGAGAAAGAAACGTGGAGAACTCCGCCGCCTCGGCCTCCCGGTACCGGAGGCAGGGAAATCCCGCCCCCATGGTTGATCCAAGGCGCCTCGCATGGCTGGTCCTCGGGTTCCTCGTTCCTGCAGGGACCCTCGCTCAGAGTGTGGATTCTGATCAACTGACTCCAGCCACGACGCAACAGGGCAGTAGCTCCGCCCAATCCAGGACGGAAGGGGCTCTCTTCCTTCTGCTTCCCAGTGGCGCCCAGGGAGTCGCTGTCGGCCGAGCGATGACGGCCCGCTCATCATCGGAATCGGCATTCTGGAATCCAGCCGGATTGGCAGGCCTGGAAAGCAGCCGCGTCCTTCTTTTCCGGGGTGACCATGTGGCCGGAGAGGCCACAGGGATTTCGGCCCTCCTGGCCGGTGCAGGGCGGGGGAGCCTGGCCCTTTCCTACCAGCTTCTGGACGTGGGCACGCAGGACCTCCGCGATCCGGACGGCCAGGTGGTGGGATCCATCTCGGTTCGATCCCACCTGGGCTTGGTCTCTGGCGGCATCTCCATCGGCTCCCGTATCCGTACGGGCGTCAATCTCAAGTCCCTCCAGTATCGGGTGACCTGCCGCGGCCAATGTCCTGACGGGAGCGTATCCGCAACGTCCTATGCCACGGATCTCGGGATCCAGGCTCGGCCCCTGCGCAATCAGCCACTTGAACTCGGGCTCATGGTGGCCCACCTGGGAAGTGATTTCCAGGTCGAGGGCTCTCAGCAGGCCGATCCTCTCCCCACCCGCATCCGCCTCGGTGCGGCATATGACATCCTGGACGCCTTCGCGGAGGAGGACCTGGGGATGAGCATCATGTTCGAACTCGAAGATCGGCTTCGAGATCCCGGTCAGCTTTCCTACCTTGTCGGGGCGGAGTTCTTCGCCGAAGCCGGGGCCATCGACCAGGTTTCCATTCGGGGTGGGTACATCTTTGGAAAGAGGAACCAGACGGATGGGGCTGGGCTGGGCTTCGGCGTCCACTACGATAGGGTCGAATTCGGAATTGCCCGATCCCTTGCTCGCAGTAGCCTGAGTTCCGGAGACGAGCCGGTCCACGTGACCTTGGGATTCACCTTCTGACACCACCCCGCCGACAGGGGGTGACCACTCCATACTCCCTGAAGGACCTTGGACCTGTCGCGCTCCCAGTACATCGAAGTCACTTGAGGCAGGGCGATGTACAACACTGTCAGGGTGTGCTTTACGCCGCACCACATCAGACGCCCACCAACACCCGGGACACAATGAGCCGTACCGACCTTCCAGACACCAAAGCGATTCTCTCCACCTTGCGGGACTCGAATCGAGGTCCCCTCCGGCCCAAGGATCTGGCCAGAAAGCTGGAGGTCCCCAAGGCCCAGTACCGGGAGTTCCGGGACCAGTTGAAGGCGTTGGAGGGAAGCGGCCACCTCTACCGGATCCGGGGAAACCGATACTCGGTTCCTGAGAAGATCAATCTGACGGTGGGTAAACTCAGCGTGATCCGGTCAGGCGACGGCTTCGTCCGCCCTGAGACCAAAGGGGAGGACATCTTCGTCCCAGCCAGCCGCCAGGGCTCGGCCATGGATGGCGACAGAGTCGCCGTCCGAATCGAGGGGCACCCTCGAGGGAAAGGCCCCGTCGGCCGCATCCTCAAGATCCTGGAGCGTGCGCGACCCACAGTTGTGGGCACCTACCGACAGAACCAGAATTTCGGCTTCATCTCGCCCCTGGATCGCCGGGTGGCTCGAGATATCCTGGTGCCTCGGGGACGGGAGGGAGACGCCAGTGATGGAGATGTGGTGGTCGTGCGAATCACCCAGTTCGGGAGCGCCAAGCAGAATTCCTCCGGAGAGGTGGAGCGGGTTCTGGGCCCTATGGAGAAGCCGGGAGTGGATGTCCTGGCAATCCTACATGGGCACGGGCTTCCAGAGGAGTTCCCGGCCGAGGTGGAGGAGGCAGCAGCTGGCGCCGCCGAGCGGATGGACGTGCCCGGCGAGCGGGTGGACCACCGAGACCTCCACGTGTTCACCATCGATCCGACTGAAGCTCGGGATCACGATGACGCCCTCTCCATTCGCCCTCTGGACCGGCCAGGCGTCTTCGAGGTTGGCATCCACATCGCCGATGTGGCCCACTTCGTCGAGGAAGGGTCCGTCCTCGACATGGAAGCCCTGAACCGGGGAACCTCGGTGTACCTGGTGGATCAGGTCATTCCCATGCTTCCCCATCTTCTCTCGTCGGACCTCTGTTCCCTTCGAGAAGGTGAATCTCGCATGGCCTTCAGCCTCTTCGTCACGCTGGACGAAGACGGCAGGGTAGGAAAGCATCGCTTCGAGAGAACCTGGATTCGATGCAAACAAAGCCTGGACTACGGCCAGGTCCAGGCCCTCCTGGAGGATCGCGAGTCCATCGACAAGGTCACGGACGAAGCGATCCTCCAGCTGAATGCCATCGCCCAGAAACTCCGGGAGAAACGGCGAGCACGGGGATCACTGGATTTCGATCTCCCCGAAGCGCGGGTGGTCCTGAATGCAGAAGGGGTCCCCCAGGACATCCAGAAGGTCCAACAACTGGAGTCTCACCAACTCATCGAAGATTTCATGCTCCTGGCCAATGAAGTGGTGGCTGGGGAAGCGACGAAGCGCCGACTCCCCATCCCCTTCCGCATCCACGAGTCACCAGCCAAGGATCGAGGGGAGGACCTACGGTCGTTCCTGGCTTCGGTAGGTCACACCCTTCCCAAGGGTCCGCTTGAAGGGAAGGCGCTCCAGGCCGTACTCGACCGAGTTGAAGGTCGCCCGGAGCAGAGCCTCATCTCCACCGTGATCCTCCGCTCCATGCAGAAGGCCCGCTATGACCCCGAGAACCTGGGTCACTTTGGTCTGGCCTCACCTGCCTATGCCCACTTCACCTCTCCCATTCGTCGTTATCCGGACCTGGTCACCCACCGAGTCCTGGCTCGGGCCCTGGTCGATGAAAAAGAAGTTCCGGACCGCTGGGGAGGAGAGCACCTGGAGGAGGTGTGCGAGCGAAGCAGTGAGCAGGAAAGAAAGGCCCAGCGGGCCGAACGGGACTCGGTGGACATGAAGAAGATCGAGTTCATGAAGCGACACCTGGGAGACGATTTCCCCGGAACGATCGCAGGGGTGACATCGTTCGGGTTCTTCGTTCTCCTGGATGACTTCTTCGTCGAGGGATTGGTCCACGTGAGCACATTGAACGACGACTACTACGAATTTGTCGAAGAGGCATACGCCCTGGTCGGGGAGCGGAGCCGGAAGCGGTTCCAGATCGGTCAACGAGTTCAAGTCCAGGTGGCACGAGCCGACAAGGAGGAACGTCAGATCGACTTCAAACTTCTGGAGAAGCTCTCCTGACGTACCGAGACGGCGTGCTTCGAACGGTTCACGGGGCCAAGTCATCTCCCCGGCCCGCATTGACCTGCCCCGGACCGGGGCTGTACCCTTCTCAGAACCCTTTTCGGCCCTCCTGAGAGTGACCGGCATGCCGGCGGACCAGACACTCCTCTACTTTGACGGCGGTCAGAACGCCCCTGCACCCCTTCTTCTCGACTTCGCCGAGCGGAACGGGCTGGCAGTCGTTGCGTTGGACCGGCCCGACGAGGTGGTGGAGCGGACCAATCGTGCATTTCCGGCGTGCTTGGTGCTGGATGCGGCTTGGAACCCGGACCAGGTCATGGCCCTCTGTAAACGCATCAAGGGAGACACCTTTTCCTCCATCGTTCCGGTGGCCGTCCTCGTTCCCACATCCCCATCGGGGCAAGCGGCCCGGGGGTTGGAGGCGGGAGCCGATGAGGTCCTCCGCGAAGGGATCCCGGACCGGGAGAAGCGCCTCCGGCTCGAACTGCTTCTTCGTCGAGCAGCCAGGGATGTCTCTGTTCACCCGACGACACGGCTTCCTGGTACGGTTCAGATTGAACGAGAATTGGGACGACTTCTGGACGACGGGAGTCCGTTCGCAGTTTGCTACGCCGATCTCGACCACTTCAAGGAATTCAACGACCGGTACAGCTACGCTCGAGGGGACCGGGTGATCCTCCTGACAGCCATGATCCTTCGGGACATGGTCCGGGCTCTCGCTCCCGGAGGGTTTGTGGGGCACATCGGCGGTGACGACTTCATCTTCACCCTGTCCCTGGACCGGCTCGAACCGGTGTGTGGAGAGATTCTCCCCCTCTTCGACGAGCTCATTCCCTTCCAGTACACCGAGACAGACCGCTCTGCGGGCTATTTTCTGGGGAAGGACCGCCGTGGCGCAGTCCACCGAATCCCCCTCATGACTCTCAGCATCGGGGTCGTCACAAACCGACTTGGAAACTTCGCCCATCCCGCCCAGCTAGGAGAGCGTGCGGCCGAAATGAAGAGCTTCGCGAAGTCCATTCCGGGTTCCGTCTACGTGGTGGACCGACGGCATCCGGCCCCTGCAGTCCAGGAACCCGAGGACGCCGACAGCCCGGGAGGCCCTTCAAGTCCCGACTCGAGCCAGGAGTGAACGTGTCATCAACGACTGCACCTTTCTCGGTTGAATGTCCGGCTTGCGACACGTCGTTTCCGGTAGACCCGGAACGGGTCCCCACTTCAGGCGTCCGTGCCATCTGTTCGACATGCATGCGGACGTTCCTCGTAATCCTCCCCGAATCGTTCCTCGATCATCGGGCCCCGGAGCCGCAAGAGGACGGAACCACCGGTATCCGGGAGGTTCCAGCACCTGCCCCCGCCACCGAGGACGCAGTTCACACTGAGGAGGACTCGGCAGAGGAACCGACACCAGACTCAGCCAGAGCTGACCTGTCCCAGGAAGGGTCCTCGAGTGCCCCGGCCCCTGAGACGGTCATTCCTCCACCACCGGAAGAGACTGGCGCTGAGAAGCCATCTCACGCTCCTGGAACGGACATCCGGGATGCAGGCTTCCACGACCTCACTTCGCTGACCTCGGAGGCACTGGAAGAAGCCCATGAGGAGGACGAGGAGACCGCGGCTGCGGCCCTCTCCAGTGGCATCAGTCGGTTCGGTCGCCGCGATCCACACGAACGGGCACGGCGCCTGGCTCGCGTCCTGGTCTCGGACATCATCGCCTACTATCCGGAGAAACACGCCCGGGCGGTGGAGGAGGGAAGAGTGAAGGAGACCTTCGCTGAGGAGGTGGAGAAGTCAAGGCGGGAGTACACAGACCAGGTCGGGGAGGAGATGGCCGCATCCACGGACTACTTCCGGGATGCCCTCAATCAGGTCCTGGCAAGAGGCAGAATCGTATTCTGATCGAGGGGACATCCCAGGGGATATCGGTTGAATGGCTCCTGGGCCCAGGGTATATTTGAAAGTCTTGGGGTCGTGAAATACCCCAGGGTTCATCCGCCAGTCGACCCAGGGGGTCTCGTCGACAGTGTGGGAGGGGCCGTCCCCTGCTGGGCGGCCCCTTATTCTTTTCCCTGCACACGACGATCTACTCCGTGAGGCTGACGGAATCACATCGCATTTACATGAGATCAGGATTTCTCCATCCATGAATCAAGACGATCGAAATCGCGTTCTGGAACTCCAGGAACGAATCGAGCAGCTCAGGGGGTTCCTTTGACATCCCTCACCGGGAGCGACGAATAGAGGAGCTGGAAGCCCGCATGACGGCCCCCACTTTCTGGGACCAGCCGGACCAGGCCCGAGAGGTCATGGAGGAATCCAATCGCCTGAAAGGCTGGGTGGAGCCCTGGAATTCCCTCGATACCAAAGCTGGAGAACTGGCCGAATTGGCCGAACTCCTCCTGGATGACCCTGATCCCGAACTGGAGAAGGAGTGGAAGCAGGAATCGTCCAAACTCAGGAAACGCTTGGAGGAGCTGGAGCTCAGGACCATGCTCCAGGGGGAAAACGACCACCGAAACGCCCTGCTGACCATTCACGCAGGAGCTGGCGGCACCGAGTCCCAGGACTGGGCCGAAATGCTCATGCGTATGTACCGGAAATGGGCTGATCGGCAGGGCTACTCGGTGGACCTTCTGGACATCCAGCACGGAGAGGAGGCGGGCATCAAGGGCGTGACGCTCCAGATCGAAGGCGATTCAGCCTACGGGTTCCTGAAGGCGGAGAAGGGGGTCCATCGCCTCGTCCGGATCTCCCCCTTCGATTCCCAGTCCAGACGCCACACCTCCTTCGCCTCCGTCTTCGTATATCCGGAGGTGGACGACGACATCGAGGTCGATATCGATGATGGCGACCTGAGAGTCGATACCTTCCGAGCATCAGGAGCCGGTGGCCAGCATGTGAACAAGACGGACTCGGCCATCCGGATCACCCACGAACCCACGGGGATCGTGGTTTCCTGCCAGAAGGAACGATCCCAGCACAAGAACAAGGCAACGGCCATGAAGATGCTTCGGGCCGCCCTCTACGACCGGGCCTTGGAGGAGCGAGAAAAGGAGCGAGAAGCCGTGGAGGCCACAAAGACGGAGATCGGGTGGGGGAACCAGATCCGCTCTTACGTTTTTCAGCCCTACACCATGGTGAATGATCACCGGACGGAGCTCAAACTCGGTGACGTCGATTCCGTCATGGAGGGTGAACTGGACCCCTTCATCGAAGCCTACCTGAAGAAGTTCGGAGCCCAGAGCACAGTATGACCAAGAAGACCACCTCCGGGGCACCGTCCCCGTCCGCCTCCGGTACCGAGTCCTCAACTCATGAGGCCGGCACCGACGATGAGAGCCATCTCCTCCAGGTTCGGCGTCAGAAACTGGAAGCCCTGAAGGAGAAAGGGGTGACCCCTTTCGCGTATCAATTTGATCGAAGTCACCCCTCCCATGAGGCGATCCGACTCTTTGAGGAGGCCGAGAGCGATGAGCGGCTCGATGATCGGGGGCAGGCCGGATCCGTCCGAGTAGCAGGCCGCATTCTCAGTTGGCGAAGCCATGGAAAGAGTGCCTTTGCCCACATCGAAGACGGCTATGGACGAATCCAGCTCTACTTCCGACTGAACGTCCTGGGGGAGGAAAGCTTCTCTGATCTGGACCTTCTGGACCTGGGGGACTGGATCGGTGTGGAAGGCCCCCTCTTCCGAACCCGGACCGGGGAGGTGACCGTGCAGGTCTCGGACTGGACCATCCTCTCCAAGTCACTCCGGCCCCTTCCCATCGGAAAAGAGGAGGTGGACCCGGAGACGGGGGAGCGAGTGGTCCACTCCGGCTTCTCCGACACCCAGGGCCGCTACCGACAACGCTACGCGGACCTGGCCGTACATCCGGACGTCCGGGAGACCTTCCGACTCAGGGCCCTTCTGATCCGGTCGCTCCGCTCCTTCCTGGATGAACGAGACTACCTGGAGGTTGAGACCCCCATCCTCCAGCCCGTATACGGAGGGGCGGCAGCCCGGCCTTTCACGACCCACCACAACGCCCTGGACACCCGCCTCTACTTGAGGATCGCCGACGAGCTCTACCTGAAGCGGCTCATCGTCGGTGGGATGGAACGGGTCTATGAGATCGGCAAGGACTTCCGGAACGAGGGCATCGACCGATCCCACAATCCGGAGTTCACCATGCTGGAGTTCTACCAGGCCTTCGCTGATTACAGCGACATGATGGATCTCGTAGAGGAGATGCTGCACAGAGCATCAGTGGAGACCACCGGGGGAGCGCAGGTCACCAGCGGCGATCACGAGATCGACTTCTCACCCCCCTTCCGACGGGTACGCTTCGTGGAGACGCTGAGCAAGGCCCTGGATCACTCCATCCATGAGCTCAGCGATGAGGAACTTCGTGAGCGGGCCCGTGGGATCGTGGGCGATGAGGCGGATCAGATGGGGCGTGGCCGCCTCCTGGACAAGCTCTTCGGAGCGCTGGTGGAACCCTCCCTTGTTCAACCCACCTACGTCATGGACTATCCGGTGGAGCTATCGCCACTGGCCAAGCTGCACAGGGACGATCCACGCCTGACCGAGCGATTTGAGCTCTTCGTGGATGGCCGGGAACTGGCCAACGCCTTCTCCGAACTCAACGACCCTCTGGACCAACGGGGACGGTTCGAAGCCCAGGCCCGCCTCCGAGCGGCCGGCGACGACGAGACCCACCCGGTGGATGAAGACTACATCCGCGCCATGGAGTACGGGATGCCCCCCACCGGCGGGGTTGGCATCGGCATTGACCGACTGGTCATGATCCTGGCCGACAAGCCCTCCATCCGAGACGTCATTCTCTTTCCCACTCTCCGGCCGGAGGAGGGAGCAACGGGATGAGTTCCGGCCCCGGCGGCGTAGTGGGAAAGGGGAAGAAGTCCAACTCCAACCGCCTCTCCTGGTTTGTCGCTCGCCGATACCTGGCTTCCAGGAAGCGGGGCCGACTCCTGTCTTTCATCACCTGGATTTCACTGGCCGGGGTCACGGTGGGGGTGACCGCCCTCATCGTCGTCCTGGGTGTGATGAACGGGATGCAGGAAGAGCTCCGGGACAAGATCCTGGGCTCCACCCCCCATGTGCTGGTCCTGGAACATGGTCCGTCCCTCCGGATGAGCGACTGGAGGCCGGTCATGGACTCGGTTCGGACCCTCCCCAGGGTGCGAGCGGCAGCCCCCTTCATCTTGACCAAGGTGGCCGTTCTCCGATCTGAAGAGTATGCCCAGTCTGCAGATCTCTATGGCGTCTCCCTGGAGATGGATCCGGATGAAGCCGTCACCGAGATGGAGGCGGAGATCCTCCAGGGCGTCCACGATCTGGGGCCCACCGAATCAGGTTATCCGCCTGTGGTCCTGGGAAGCCGGCTAGCCGATCGGATCGGAGCTTTCCCGGGAGACACACTCCGGGTGATCTCTCTAGAGAACATCCGGCCCAGTCCATACGGCCACCTGATTCCCACCGTCAGGGCTTTCGAGGTCTCCGGCACCTTCACCACCGGGATGTACGAATACGACGTGGGGAACATCTATGCCCCCCTGGAGGTCGTTCAGGGCCTACTGGGCATCCTGGATTCAGATCAGGTCTCCGGTCTCAGCGTCCGGATCGACGATCCGTGGGAGGCGACCGCAGTAGGGCAGTCCATCCGGGATGAGCTGGGATTCCCCTACTGGGTCCAGACCTGGATCGACACCAATCAATCACTCTTCGCAGCGTTGCAACTCGAGAAGCTGGCACTGGGGGTCATCCTCTTCCTTATCGTCATCGTGGCCGCCTTCAATATCGTCAGCACGCTGGTCATGGTGGTCGTCGATCGCACCTCCGAGATCGGAATCCTGAAGAGCATGGGAATGAACGATGGACAGGTTCTCAGGGTCTTCGTACTGCAGGGGATGGCCATTGGGGTGCTGGGAACGGTCCTGGGCACGTCCCTGGGCCTGTTTCTCTCCTGGATCCTCCACCGATTCCAGATCATTCAGATTCCCCCGGACGTCTACTTCATCGAACGACTCCCGGTCTCAGTGAATCCCGGAGACGTTCTTCTCATCATCGGGGGCAGCCTCCTCATCTCGTTGCTGGCCACAATCTACCCGGCCCTCCAGGCCTCTCGACTCCAACCTGTGGAGGCCATCAAGCATGACTGATTCGGACCGGATGCAGCCACAGGACCCCGGCGGCACGGACACTCCGGGGATGAATGCTCCCGCCCCCACGCGCCAACCGTTGGAGGCCATCCAGCTACGGCGCTCCTACACGCTGGGAGACGGGAGTGAACTCGAGGTCCTCCGGGGTGTAGATCTCACCGTCGAAGGGGGAGAGGCGGTCTCCATCATCGGGGCCAGTGGGAGCGGCAAATCAACCCTCCTGCACCTCCTGGGAGCATTGGATCGGCCCACTTCTGGCGAGGTGCGGCTGGGTGGCGTCAGCCTGGTCGGACGGCCCGGTCCCGAGCTGGCCCGGATCCGCAACCGTTTCGTGGGATTCGTCTTCCAGTTTCACCACCTACTTCGGGAGTTCACCTCCCTGGAGAACGTCATGCTTCCAGCCCTCATCGATGGGCAGGAGCGGAAGACGGCCGAAGCCCGGGCAATGGAGCTCCTGGACGCAGTGGGACTGAGCGAGCGACTGACCCACCGCCCTTGGCAGCTCTCGGGAGGTGAACAGCAGCGGGTGGCCGTGGCCCGAGCCCTGGCCAACCACCCTGTGGTCCTCCTGGCCGACGAACCGTCAGGAAACCTGGACGGGCGAACGAGTGAGGCCCTTCACGATCTCCTCTTCCGAATCCGAGAGCAGGAAGGACTGTCCCTCGTTCTGGTCACTCACAATCGAGAACTTGCAGCCCGCGCCGACCGGACCCTGCTACTTCGGGACGGCGAACTGGAGCCAACCGAGATCTCCCGGGAGGACCGATGATCTGCGACAACTGTGGATCGGCCGAAGCCGTCATCAACCTCACGCAGATCGTGGACAACGAGATGAAGACACTCCACCTCTGCGAGAAGTGCGGTGCCGAAAAGGGAGTGGAAGGCGGCAGTTCCATGTCCGAATCCTTCCCCCTCACCGACTTCCTGGCTCAGATGGGGGAGGAAGGGCCCTCCACGTCCAGTCCCCCCCGCTCCGGCGTAACCTGTTCCTTCTGCGGGCTGGACTTCAAGACCTTCCGAGAGGTGGGACGGCTCGGGTGTCCCCACTGCTGGACCACCTTTGAAGGACACCTTCGGGGACTCCTCCGACGGATCCATGGAAGTACCCAGCATGTGGGGAAGGTCTATCTGTCCCCTGATCCCTCCGTCTCGGAGCGGGAGAAGAAGCTGGAGGGACTGAGACGTAAACTGAAACGGGCCGTAGACCTGGAAGAATTCGAGCGGGCCGCCGAGATCCGCGATGAGATCCGGGCTCTGGAGCCCTCGCAATGAGCACACAGGCCGGTGGGTCCTCAAAGCTCCCCGAACCCGGTAGCCCGGGAATGGGCTGGTTGGACGCCTCGGGGGAGTTCGCCGACATCGTGCTCTCCACCCGGGTGCGACTGGCCCGGAACGTCCAGGGCCACCCATTCGGGCCCCGAGCCATGGAGTCGGATCGGACCGCCGTCCTGAACCAGCTCCGGGGCGTACTTCCTCGAGTGCCCACCCTCTCCCACGCCGAAGTTTCGGAGTTGGGGCCCCTCCCACCCCGGGCTCGACGCCTTCTCCTGGAGCGACGTTTGGCTTCCCGGGAGCTGGTAGGTGAGAAGGGCCGAACACCCGACCGGGGTATGGCTCTCGTCCTTTCACCGGACCGGCCGGTGTCTGTGATGGTCAACGAGGAAGATCACCTGCGACTCCAGACCCTCTTCTCGGGCCTCCGAGTTCACGAGGCGTGGCAGATTCTGGACAGCCTGGATGAGGAACTGGGCCGAGAACTCCCCTACGCCTTCCATCCTGAGTTCGGATTCCTGACGAGCTGTCCCACGAATGTGGGGACGGGGCTTCGGGCCTCGGTCCTCCTGCACCTTCCGGCCCTGGTCCTCACGAAAGAGATCAACAAGGTCCTACAAGGGCTGACCCAGGTGGGGCTGACCTTCCGAGGCCTCTATGGGGAAGGATCGGAGGTCGTCGGAAACTTCTTCCAGCTCTCCAACCAGACCACGCTGGGCAAGAGCGAGGAAGACCTGGTGGACCACCTGGATCGGATCGTTCGACAGGTCATCGAGTACGAGACCCGGGCCCGTCAGGTCCTTCTCCGGGACGCCGCCGCAGTGACCGAAGACAAGATCTGGAGGGCCTACGGTTTACTTCGTTTCGCACGCTCCCTATCGTTCGAAGAGTTGATGAACCTGCTGAGTGGGGTTCGACTCGGAGCATCCCTGAAACTACTCCCGGGACTCCGTGTATATCCCCTGAACAAGATCATGATATTCACCCAGCCCGCCCATCTGGAGGAAGCGGCTGGAAGGGAGCTCTCACCCAGTGAAGGCGACGCCCACCGGGCGGCCTATGTGAGGCGGATTCTCGCCTCCGAAGGAATCGTCGCTCCTGATGAGGATGGCCCCGATGACCTCTCCTCCCCCGAAGCGTCCGGGTGAACCCCGGCTCAGTCCCGGTTGAGGGATGCGATGAACTACAACTTCACTGACCGAGTTCGAAAAGTCCTGGCCATGGCCCGCGACGAAGCCATCCGTCTCCAGCACGACTATGTGGGGACGGAGCACATCCTTCTGGGGTTGATCCGGGAAGGAGAAGGCGTGGCCGCGGCGGTTCTGACCAATCTGAGCGCCGATCTGGACCAGATCCATGAGCGGATCGAAGAATCGGTCAAGCCAGGGAAGGCCACCATCGCCCTGGGAGAACTCCCGTATACATCCCGGGCGAAGAAGGTCCTGGAATTCGCCATGGCCGAGGCCCGGGAGCTGAACCACTCCTACGTAGGAACGGAACACCTTCTTCTGGGGCTCTTGCGGGAAGAAAAGGGGATTGCCGCCCAGGTCCTGAACTCGCTGGGAATCTCCCTGGAGGAGGCCCGAGCTGAGACGCTGAAGGTCCTGGGATCGGACATGGGTTCCTCCTCGGAGCCAGCAGGCATCGGGAGCGGATCCGGGTCCTCGTCCTCCAGTCCCCAGGGCGGGAAGGGAGACAAGAAATCCAAGACCCCGGCGCTGGACCATTTCTGCAGGGATCTCACCGAGCTGGCCAGCAAGGGAAAGCTGGATCCCACCATTGGCCGTCAAGATGAGATCGACCGGGTCGTGGAGATCCTTTGCCGGCGGAAGAAGAACAACCCGGTCCTCATCGGTGAGCCCGGGGTGGGGAAGACGGCCATCGTGGAGGGCCTGGCACAACTCATCTCCCGTGACGAGGTCACTGAGGCCCTGAAGGGCCACCGGGTCCTGGCCTTGGACATGGCGGCCGTCATCGCCGGCACCAAGTACCGGGGACAGTTCGAGGAGCGGCTCAAGGCCGTCATGAACGAGATCTCCCAGAACAAGAATGTAGTGCTCTTCATCGACGAGCTTCACACCTTGGTAGGGGCTGGTGCGGCAGAGGGAGCCATCGATGCTTCCAACATGCTGAAACCCGCCCTGGCTCGAGGAGAACTCCAGTGCATCGGGGCATCGACCCTGAACGAATATCGGAAGTACATCGAGAAGGACGGGGCCCTGGAGCGGCGCTTCCAGCCGGTGATCGTGGATCCCCCGGCAGTGGATGAGACAGTGGAGATCCTGAAGGGACTTCGGGGTCACTACGAAGACCACCACAAGGTGGTCATCCCCGATGACACCCTGGACGCGGCCTCCCGGCTGTCCGATCGCTACATCACCGATCGCTTCCTGCCGGACAAGGCCATCGACGTCATCGACGAAGCAGGGGCTCGAGCCCGCATCGCATCCCAGGTCCCACCGCCGGAGATGGATGAGCTCAAGACCGAGCAGGAAGCCATCGCCGAGCGAAAAGAGGATGCCATCCGGGATCAGGACTTCGAGAAGGCCGCAGAACTTCGGGATCAGGAGCGGGAGGTCCAGCAACGCATCCGAGACCGGAAGGCCGAGTGGGAGGAGGAGCGGAAGAAGAACCGTCCCCAGATCGAACCGGAGGACGTAGCCTTCATCGTGAGTCGCTGGACAGGCATCCCCGTCACGCGACTTCGCCAGGCTGAAACGGACCGCCTGGTGAACATGGAAGACGAGCTCCACAAACGGGTGGTGGGCCAGGATGACGCCATTGGAGCCATCTCCCGGGCCATCCGCCGTAGTCGAGCCGGATTGAAGGACCCCCGCCGGCCCATCGGTTCGTTCATCTTCTCAGGTCCTACCGGGGTAGGGAAGACGGAGCTTGCCCGAGCCTTGGCCGAGTTCATCTTTGCCGATCGAGACGCCTTGGTCCGCGTCGACATGAGCGAATACATGGAGAAGTTCTCCGTGTCCCGCCTCATTGGAGCCCCTCCAGGCTACGTTGGATATGAAGACTCGGGAACCCTGACCAAGGCCGTTCGCCGCCGCCCGTATTCGGTGGTTCTCCTGGACGAGATCGAGAAGGCCCACCCTGACGTTTTCAACATCCTGCTTCAGGTCCTGGATGAAGGCCACCTGACGGACAACTACGGAAGGGTCATCGACTTCAAGAACACCGTCTTGATCATGACGTCGAATCTGGGTGCACGAGACATCACCAAGGGAGGCGGTCTGGGTTTCCATACCTCCGACCCCCAGTCCAGCTACGAGGTCATGAAATCCAAGGTCCGGGAGGAGATCGAGCGTGCCTTCAACCCCGAGTTCCTGAACCGAGTGGACGACACGATTGTCTTCCACCCCTTGAGTCGAGAGCAGATCGGGGAGATTGTCCATATCCTTCTGGAGGATGTCCGGAAGCGCCTGGAAGATGAAGAACTCACGCTTCGCGTGACCGACGGGGCGGTGGACTTCCTGGTGGACCGGGGCTACGACCAGAAGTTCGGAGCCAGACCGCTCCGCCGGGCCATCCAGCGATACCTTGAAGACCCGCTCTCTGAAAAGATCCTGATCGCCGAGTTCGGCGCAGGTGCGGAAATCGAAGTGGATGTGGATCCCGACGGTGAACGTCTCACCCTGCGAGAGGCCTCTGCCACCAAGACCTGAGGAATGACGTTGACTTACCTTTTCCGGTCGCTCCGGTGGAGAGCCGCAACACCGGCTCTGGCCGGAGCGATCGCGCTTTTTCTGATCCTTCCCGCGGTAGTTCACGCCCAAGTCCCTGACGACCTCCCTGCTGAAGCACTCAGTGCAGGGGTCGTTGTGGACTCAATCCAGGTGGAGGGGAACCAATGGGTCGAGAGTAATCTCATCATTGGTACAATCGGTCTATCCACCGGATCCACCATAACCTTCGTGGATATCCAGGATGCGGAGCGCCGGCTCTGGGCAACGGGTCGGTTCCGTGACATCCAGGTCTTCGCACGAGGTGGAAGCACCGATGACGATCCGGTCATCCTGACCTTCCGAGTGGAGGAGAACCCCATCATTTCCAGCCTTCGATTCGAAGGTCTCCGGAATGTGAGTGAGCGGGACGTCCGGGATGAATCGGAACTCCGCACTGGAGAACCCTACTCTGCTCAGAAGGCGGTCCTCGCCAAGGCCATCATTCGGGAGAAACTGGCCGATCGGGGCATTCCGTTCGCTCAGATCGAGGAACGGCAGGTTCCGCTGGAGGATACCGAGGGTGAGGTGGAGTTGGTCTTCCAGGTTACGGAGGGTACCCGGGTGGTGGTCTCCCAGGTGGCCTTCGACGGGAACGAGGTCTTCTCCGATTCGGAGCTGCGGAGCGTCCTCTCCACCCGCCAGGAAGGATTCTGGTGGTTCCGCTCGGGTGAGTTCCATGAGGAGACCCTGGACGACGATCTCCGGGATCGGCTCCCTGAGTTCTACGCAGCCAACGGATACCTGGACTTCCAGGTCTTGGGAGACACCCTCATCATCGATCAGGATTCGGGGAAATCCCGTCTCGAGGTGATGGTGGATGAGGGGCCCCAATACCGAATCGCCGACTTCTCGGTGGCAGGCAATCGTCGGTTCCCGGCGCAGGAGCTCGAACGCTACTACTCCCAGGAGGAGGGCGGCCTTCTCCGTTCATTGGGCATCGGTCGGGACCGGACCGACGGAGCACCTGTCTTCGATCGGACCGCCTTCCGCGACGCTACTGAGCAGGTCGAACAGCTCTACCGGAACCAGGGCTACCTCTACGTCCAGGTCCAACCACTCATCGACCGCCTTCCGCCGGAAGAAGAGGGAGGAAACCCCAGGGTCCAGCTCACCTGGAGGGTGGAGGAAGGCCAGCCGGCATACATCCGGCGCATCAATATCAAGGGAAACACCTTCACCCACGACCGGGTGATCCGGGAACAGATCGCTCTCCTTCCGGGAGACATATACTCTGAGGAACGGGTCCTGAGAAGCTACCAGTCCATCTCCGGACTGGGGTTCTTCGAGACCCCCCTTCCGTTCCCCGACATCCAACCGGATCCCGAAACGGGAGACGTGGACATCACGTTCCAGGTGGAGGAACAACAGACCGGTTCGATCAACTTTGGTACCTCCATGGGTGGGGCTACCGGCGTGGCCGGATTCCTGGGATACGAGCAGCCGAACCTCTTCGGGCAGGCCAAGTCCGGCAGTCTCCGATGGGACTTCGGCCGGTACCAGAACAACTTCCAGCTGCAATACACCGACCCATCCCTCTGGCAGAGCCGCATCAGTGGGTCCGTGTCCCTCTTCCGAGCCCGAGATCGCTTCTTCAGCTTCGCTACAGGTGAACAGGTCCGAACCGGGGGATTGACCCGATTCGGCCTCCCCATTCCCGGATCCCTGTACTCCCGGGTCTTCCTGGGCTACAACCTCTCCCGGACCGATTATCGACTCCGGGAAGGTGCAGAGGACACGTCCCTCTTCGGACGGCCACCGGGAACCCAGAGCGCAGTGAGCCTGGGAGTCACACGCAGGACGCAGGATCACCCCATCTTTCCCACCGTGGGCTCGCATCTGTCCTTTGACAACACCTTCAGTGGTGGAATCCTGGGAGGCGATGGAGATTTCACCAAGCACGAGCTCCGGGGAGAATGGTGGGTGCCGGTGGGGCGGATCGGCGGGGAGCAACCAGGATCGCGCCCCATCATCTTCGCCCTGGGCCTTCGGGCCGAAGGGGGCGCCATCTTCGGTGACGCAGGAAACTTCCCCTTCGATCGTTTCTGGCTGGGTGGTGTACAGTTTGGAGAGTCACTCCGGGGATATGAAGAGACCACCATCACGCCCCAGGGCTACTTCTCCAGAGGATCGGGCCAGATCAATGACATCGATCGGCTGGGGGACACCTACATGACCATGGGAGCCGAGTACGCGGTCCGGCTCAACGACAATATCTCTGTTTCCGCCTTCTACGAGGCTGGGAACGTGTGGAGACATCCCCGGGAGGTAGACCCGTCACGGATGTTCAGGGGAGCAGGTCTGGGGGTCCAGCTCGTGACGCCCTTCGGCCCCATCGGGCTGGACTATGCCTACGGGTTCGACAAGACGGTCCCGGGGTGGCAGCTCCACTTCCGGATGGGCGGCACCGGGGCATTCTGATCTTCGACCGGCTCCGGGCAGGACCGGGGAGCGGATCCAAATTCCAACCTTTTGGAGAGTTCATCAATGCGCGCAAGTACGTTCGTTCTGGCCGGTATTCTGTTCCTGACAACGGCGCTGGCCGCCGAGGCGCAGAGCCCCCGGATCGGGTACATCGACTCCCAGGCCATTCTCCAGGAGGCCCCGGGCGCCCAGGAAGCCCAGCAAGAGTTTGAAAGGAACATGCAGGGCTACCAGGAGCAGATCCAGCAGATGGGTCAGGAACTGGAACGCCTCATCGAACAGTATCAGCAGCAGGAGCGAACCCTCTCTCCCGAAGCCAGACAGCGCCGGGAAGAAGAGATCCGCCAGCGGGAAATGGAGTACCAGCAGCGGGTGGAAGAGATGGAGATGGAGGCCGCCGAACGGCGGCAACAGTTGGTGGAACCGATTCTGGAGCGGATGTCCGGCGCCATCGAAGAGATCCGCACGGAAGGCCAGTACACCATGATCTTCGACGTGGCCTCCCGAGCCATCATCGCAGCCGATCCGGAGCTCGACCTGACGACCCAGGTCCTCCAGCGTCTCCGTGACACAGCTGGAAGCGACGAAGACCGCTGAGTTCCTGCGACTGCCTTTCCACCTATCGGCCCCTGGCCCACTCCCACGTAAGGGATGGGCCAGGGGCCTTTTCATTCCGGACACCACCATGGCCATGAGCTCCTTTCCCCGACGAGGCCGCCGCGCCGAAAGCATTCTCCTCTCTGATGCAGCTCAGCTCCTGGACGCCTCCCTCGCAGGCGACGGAAGCTTTTCATTCACGGGAATTGCCCCTGTGGATCAGGCATCCGAGTCGGAATTGGCCCCTGTAGCCAGTCGTCGTTACATCTCCAACCTTCCGAATAGTCAGGCCGGTGGGCTTCTCTTGAGTGATTCGGCTTCAAGGGAGCTCCCGGCTGAGGAAGTACGACCTCGGATCGTTGTGGCCGATGTGCATCAGGCCATGGCCACCCTCCTGGAATGGCTCTACCCACCTGAGAAGTCGGAACCAGCCATCCACCCCACCGCCATTCTGGGGCGGGGCGTCACCCTGGGCGAGAACCTTCGAATCGGACCCTATGCGGTAGTGGAGGGGGGGGCCACGATCGGTGACGGGACGAGTCTGGGTGCCCACAGCGTAATCGGGAGCGGTGCTCAACTGGGACCGGGATGCATCATCCACCCCCACGTCGTCGTCTACCCAGGGACCACCCTGGGTGCAGGGGTGATCCTCCACTCCGGATCCTGCGTAGGTGTAGATGGATTCGGGTACGTATTCCGGGACGGGGAGCATCAAAAAGTCCCCCAGGTGGGGCCCTGCATCATCGAGGACGACGTGGAGATCGGTGCCAACACCGCCGTGGACCGCGGATCCATCGGAGACACCCGGGTGGGACGGGGAGCCAAGGTGGACAACCTGGTTCAGCTGGGCCACAACGTGAAAGTAGGTCCCCTGGCGGCGCTGGCGTCACAGGTCGGTGTGGCCGGGTCGTCCCGGATCGGCACCGGAGCCGTCCTGGGCGGCCAAGCCGGAATCGCAGGGCACCTCACCATCGGGGACCAGGCTCAGATTGCAGCCCAGGCCGGGGTGATCGGCGACGTTCCCCAGGGTGAGACCTTCATGGGATTCCCGGCCCGATCCCGCCGGGAGTTTCTCCGATCGGTGGCAGCCCAGGGAAGGGTCCCCAAGCTGATCAAGCGAGTCCGAGCCCTTGAGGAGCGTCTGGCGAAGATGGAAGGGAAGAACCAGGAAGAAGAAACGGAGTAGCGTAAACCCGTTGCACCGGTGGGCTCGCCAGCCCGGTCCATGTTAGATTAGCCAACTACAAACGGAATGATGGAGGGAAGGTGGATGACCGTCCCATGGCCTGATCCTTGGCTGGGACACTGGCTTCCCCTCAACCCGAACATGGGGAGAGAATGATCGGTTCGCGGCATGGAACAGTTGCAGCATCCGTCACGGTGAAGGGAATCGGGGTCCATACGGGAGAGGAAACCACCGTGAAGGTCCAGCCAGCCCCGGAAGGAACGGGAATCCTCTTCAAGAGAACGGATCTACCGTCAGCGCCCGAGATCCCGGCTGACCTCGATCATGTGGTGGATACCGACCTCGGAACCACCCTGGCAGCAGACGATCAATCCGCTCGTGTCATGACGGTGGAGCACCTCCTGGCTGCCCTGGCCGTGTCCGGGGTCACCAACGCCGTTGTCGAGATGGACGGCCCCGAACCACCGATCCTGGACGGAAGCTTTCAGCCCTACCTGGAGGCGATTCGGGCCGTTGGCAGGGAAGAGCAGCAAGGGGAGATCCCGATCCTCCGGATCCGCCGGCCCCTGAGCGTAGAAGCGAGCAACGGGGCCAGCTACGTAGCCACGCCATCGGAGGGGCTTCGCATCTCAGCCACCATCGACTTCGATCACCCAGCCATTGGCCGGCAATACGGCAGTTTCGACATGGATGCCGACACCTTCGAAGCGGATCTGGCAACCGCCCGGACCTTCGGGTTCAAAGAGCAGGCGGAGGAACTGAGAAGTCGCGGGCTGGCACGGGGAAGTGCCCTGGAGAACACCATCGTCCTGGACGACGACGGGATCATGAACGAGGACCTCAGATTCCCGGACGAATTCCTCCGGCACAAAGTGGGTGACCTGGTGGGCGACCTGGCACTGCTGGGACTCCGGGTCCAGGGCCATGTGGTGGCGGATCGACCCAGTCACGAAGGCAACGTCGCTTTGGCAAGAGCCCTCCTGGAGGCCGATCGCCGGTCGCCCGAAGGTGAGGCCATCGTGGATGCCCAGAAGATCCTCCAGTACCTCCCCCACCGATATCCCATGCTTCTGGTGGATCGGGTCACCCACTTCGAGTCAGGGAAGCGGATCGTTGGTGTCAAGAATGTGACGGTGAACGAGCCCTTCTTCCAGGGCCATTATCCAGGCCATCCCATCATGCCGGGTGTGCTCATCATCGAAGCCATGGCCCAGGTCGGTGGCCTGCTCCTGATGGATACCATTGAAAACCCCGACGAGAAGGTGGTCTACTTCCTGTCACTGGATAAGGTGAAGTGGCGACGTCCGGTCACCCCGGGAGACCAGCTCGTCTTCCAGCTCGAACTCCTTCAGTTCCGCCGTAGTATATGCCGCATGAGAGGTGAGGGATTCGTCGATGGGAAGCTGGTGGCCGAAGCTGAACTCATGGCCAGGGTGATGGACCGATGAGCGATCAGGTGGCGGATCGGGAGAAGACGACTGCAGAGGTGGAAATCCACCCCTCGGCCATCGTGGATCCCTCAGCTGAATTGGATCCAGGCGTGACGGTGGGAAAAAAAAAGGGACCGTGATAGGACCAGGAGCATTGGTCGACCGGAATACGAAGTTGGGCCGAGAGTGTGAGATCCACAAAGGGGCAGTTCTCGGCACGGACCCACAGGACCTCAAGTTCCAGGGTGAGGACACGGTCCTCCAGGTTGGCGACCGAACCATCATCCGGGAATATGCCACCCTGAACCGGGGCACCTCGGCGTCCGGAAAGACCACCGTAGGGGACGACTGCCTTCTCATGGCCTACACCCATGTGGCCCATGATTGCGTCCTCGGGAATCATGTCATCCTCTCGAACGCAGTGAACATGGCCGGACACGTGGAGTTGGAGGACTGGGTCATCGTGGGGGGCGTCACCCCCATCCACCAGTTCGTCCGCGTGGGCGCCCATGCCTTCGTCGGAGGTGGATCCCGGATCTCCCAGGACGTGCCCCCCTTCTGCAGGGTAGCCGGAAGCCCACCCAAGCTCTATGGCCTCAACTCGGTGGGCCTGGAACGAAGGGGCTTCACCTCCGAGACCCGCGCTCTCCTCAAGAAGACCTACCGGATCCTCTTCCAGTCAAACTTGAACGTGTCGCAGGGCATCGCCCGAGCCCGGGAAGAGATCGATCCGGTTCCCGAGGTCGATCACTTCCTGACCTTCATCGAGAACTCGGAACGAGGTATCACCATCGGATGACGAACCAGAACGGTCTTCCCCGCTTGGGGGTGGCAGGAACGGGAAGCCTGGGCTTTCACCACGCCCGGATCGCCCGAGACCTTCCAGGGGCCCGCATGCAGGGGTTTTTCGAACCTCGACCTGAACGAGCCCAGGAAGTCAGTGATACGTTGGGGATCGTGGCCTTCGACACCCTGGAAGGGCTTCTGGACCAGGTCGACGCCCTCATCATCGCCACGCCCACAACCACCCACCTGGATGTGGCAGAAAAGGCGTTGGNACGGGGAATCCATGTCTTCATCGAAAANCCCATCGCCCCCNCCCTGGACGAGGCCGACCAGATCCTGGATGCAGCCGACCGGGGTGGGGCCATGGTTCAAGTGGGGCACGTGGAGCGATTCAACACGGCGGTGGTGGCTGCCCGGCCTTACCTGGACCAACCGCTCTTCATCGAATCCCACCGCCTCGCCCCCTTCACAGAACGCGGGACGGACGTGGCTGTGGTTCTGGATCTCATGATCCACGATGTGGACCTGGTGGGAAGCCTGGTGGGATCCCGGATCCAGCAGATCGACGCTACCGGGGTCCCGGTCTTGACGTCCTCCGTGGACATCGCCAATGCCCGGATCTCCTATGAGAACGGTGCAGTCGCCAATCTCACGGCGAGTCGGGTATCAGCCGAGAAGCTGCGGAAGATCCGGATCTTCCAACGCTCCGGATACCTGAGTCTGGATCTGGCTGCTGGAACTGGAGAATTCCTCCGTCTGCGGACTGAGCTCCCGGCTCTCCAGGCCATGCGGGAGAAAGGGGACGTGCCGGGCATGGACGGAGGCGGAGGACCAGCATCTCCCATTGCGCCTGACCTCTGGGCACTGGTGGAGAAGATCCCCCTCCATGCAGACGACGAAGAACCCCTTCGACGGGAACAGGAAAGCTTTGTAGAAGCCATCGTAGGAAAAGGGGAACCTGTGGTAACGGGTGCCGAGGGCCGCGAAGCCCTGGGAGTTGCACTGTCCATTGAATCTCGGATCATGAGCCATGTCGCTGATTCGCGTCCGACACCGTAGACGAAAGGAGGGGGTGGACATCCGGAGGGGGAGATCCCCGCGGATGCTCATCTTCCTCCTCCTTCTGGTGGCACTGGCCATCTGGTACCTGGGAACTCAGTTCTGATCTCCGGAGAATCTGTGCCCAAGCTGGACGAAGGGGTTGGACAACCGGCCCGAGCAGGATCCAGGGCCCCGGTGATCCTCCTCCTGGCCGGCGAAGCTTCCGGAGACCTGCATGGAGCGCACCTGGCCAGAGAGCTGAAGGTCCACTACCCAGAGGCTCGGCTGCTGGGACTGGGGGGTGAGCGAATGGCGGCCGAGGGTGTCGAACTCTTGGCCGGCCTGAAGGACCTTGCGGTCATGGGCTTCGTGGAAGTCCTCTCCCGGCTCCCGTTCTTCTGGAGGCTGGAACGAAAGGTCCGGAGACTCCTCACTGAGGAGGGCGTGGACCTGGTCATCCCCATCGACTATCCTGGCTTCAACCTGCGGATTACCCAGCGAGCTGACGAGCTCGGGATCCCAGTACTCTACTTCATCGCACCCCAGGTCTGGGCGTGGAAGGCGAGACGCACGGGGACACTGGCTCGGGCCGCGTCCCGGATCGCCGTCATCCTTCCCTTCGAAGAGGAGATCTTCCGGGCAGAAGGTGGTGACGCCGAGTTCGTTGGCCATCCCCTCCTGGACAGGCCCCTGGACCTTCCCGACCGGAACAGCTTCTGCCGCCAGGCCGGCCTGGACGCAACTCGCCCCATCCTGGCCATATTTCCCGGCTCCCGGGCCCAGGAACTCCGACGGCACCTGAAACCATTCGTAGCTGCGGGGCGGCGCTTGGCTGCCCAGCGTCCCGGCCTCCAACTCGTTCTGGCCCGGGCCTCCGGTGTACAGGTGGATCTTCCGGCCGGAGACCCTCCGGTAACCCAGGTCACCGATGGTCAGGCCCTCCTCCGTCACTCCCGAGCGGCCCTGGTGAAGTCTGGAACATCCACACTGGAGGCGGCCCTTGAAGGCACCCCGTTCATCGTGGCCTACCGGACCCATCCCCTCAGCTATCGGATCGCCCAACGCCTGGTTCAGGTGGACTACGTGGCCCTGGCCAACCTGGTGGTGGGGGAAGGGGTGGTCCCCGAGTTTCTCCAGGACGAGGTGACCCCCTCGACGCTGGCAGATGCCCTGGCTCCCCTCCTGGACGAATCGGAGGAGCGATCCCACATGCTGGAGGATCTGGATCGGGTCCGCCACGCCCTGGGTGAGCCGGGAGCCATCGCCCGCGTCGCCGAAATTGCCCGGGAGATCCTGGATGGAGAAGGATTTTCCGGAGCCCATGCCTGAAGGTCGGTCCATGGGTGAAGAGCTGAAGTTTCGGGCAGTGGGATTCCTGGGGACCGGCTTTCTACGCATCCTGGGTGCCACCATCCAATACGAATCTGAGGGTGAGGAAGCCTTCCAGGACCTTCGTCAGGGAGGACAGCCGGTGATCTTCACCCTCTGGCACGCTCATCTTCTCCCCCTCATCTATCGCCATCGAGACCAGGGAGTGGTGGCGCTGGTCAGTCAGCACCGCGACGGAGAATACATCGCTCGAGTCATGCAACGCATGGGGTTTGAGGCAGCCCGCGGATCCTCCACCCGAGGGGGGACGAAGGGACTCAGGGAGCTCCTCCGATGGGCCCGGAAGGGCCGGGACCTGGCGGTGACGCCTGACGGGCCCCGAGGGCCTGCCCGAACCATGAAGATGGGTGCTCTGACGCTGGCTCGCCTCACCGGATTCCCCCTCATTCCCACCGTGGCAGGGAGTGACCGGGTCTGGCGATTTCAGTCCTGGGACGGTTTCATGGTGCCGAAGCCCTTCGCCACCTTCCGGATACGCTACGGTACGCCGATGCAGATTCCCCGATCTTCATCGGACGCTGAACTGGAGGACTACCGCCTTCGACTGGAGCGTGAGATGAACCGACTCACCGACAGTGTGGAGGGCGTTCCTGCGCCTCCGTCCCACAGAGCCGGATCGTCATGAGGAGGCAGCTGGAGGAGCCCATCCGGAGACACTGGTATGGAAACAATGGCCTGGGAAATCTCTTCCTGGGCGCGCTCACCGGCCCTGCCTCGGTCCTCTTCGGCCTCGGTGTCCGGACCCGGAATGTCCTCTACGACCAGGGCCTCCTGCACTCAGCCGACCCTTCGCTCCCGGTCATCTCTGTAGGGAACCTTGCTGTGGGTGGAACGGGCAAGACACCGGTTGCCCGATGGCTTATGGACCGGCTCCTCCAGTTGGACCGAACGCCTGCGCTCGTGAGCCGAGGATACGGCCATGATGAGGTACTTCTCCACCGTCGCTGGCACCCTGGATGTCCAGTGATCGCCGACCCTGACCGCCTACGCGGCGTCGCGAAGGCAGCCCGAGAGGGAGCCGACACCTGCATCCTGGATGACGGCTTCCAGCATCGTCGGATGGATCGGGACCTGGATATCCTCCTCTTTTCGCACCGGGACCCGCTCCCAGCCCGTCTCCTGCCCCGTGGACCCTATCGGGAGCCCCTGCGGAGCCTCCGCCGTTCCCAATTGGTCCTGGTCACATCCCATGGACAGACGGGCCGACGACGCGTCCACCAGATGATTCGTCAACTGGGTGCCCTCCCGGGCAGCCCGGCGGTGGTGGCTTTCCCCTTCCGACCGGGCCCCTGGCAGGAGCTGGATGGGTCCATTGCCCGGAGGCCGGAGGCCGGAGCGGTCGTGGTCAGCTCCGTCGCCCGGCCGAAGAGCGTGGCAGCGCTGGCGGAGGAAGCAGGGGTTCAGGTGGCGGAGGTCATGGCCTATCCCGACCATCACAACTACTCCGAGGATGACGTGACCCGAATCCGGAACCAGGCAGGGTCCCGGCCCATGGTGACCACCGAAAAGGATGCGGTGAAACTCGTGCACTTTCGCGACCATCTCCCGGACGTTCGAGTCCTCACCCTGGCGCCGGATCCGGATCCGGGGGTGGTGCGGATCATCGACAAGGCCCTGGAGACCGCCTTGGCCAAGGGAGACGCCCGGGTAGCCAACGAGCCTGCTCAGGGAAGGGAGGAATCCGCATGAAGATCGTGGTGCTGGCAGTGGGAGGGATACGCGGCCCCCTGGCTCAGGTGGTGAGGGAATACCAAGTGCGGGCAGAACGATACTGGAAGGTGGAGGTAGAGGAGGTGGACGCCGGCGCACCAGGACGGAAATCGCCCCCGCGACGCATCCGGGAGGTGGAGGGGGAACGGCTCCGTTCCCGGATCGGGAAGGACGACGATGCCTGGATTATCACCCGGGAAGGGACATCCCTTGATTCCGTGGGATGGGCCCGGGCTCTGGGAGATCAGGCACTCCATGGCGGCCGGGACCTCTACCTGGTGGTGGGGGGAGCCTTCGGCATCGCCTCGAGGCTCAAGCGGGAGGCCCGACGAAGGGTGTCCCTCGCTCCAGTCACCCTGCCCCATGAGATCGCCCGACTGGTCCTCATGGAACAGCTCTATCGGGCCGGGACTATCCTCCGAAACGAACCGTATCATAAGGGAGCGAGTTGATGGACCGCATGGAGCCGGAAGGGAGCACTGACCCACCTTGGTATCGGAACTGGTTCGGTGAAGAGTATCTCCGCCTCTATCCCCATCGGGACAGGGAAGAAGCTCAAGAAGCGGTGGAACTCCTCCTGGAGTGGGCCGAAGGCGTTCTGGATGGACCGGTCCTGGACCTGGCCTGCGGAGCCGGGCGGCATCTGGATGCGCTGGCCCAGGCGGGCGTGAACTGTATTGGGCTTGACCTGTCCCTTCCTTTGCTGCAACGAGCCTGCAGGGCCGGCCCTGAGAAGCGGTTGGTCCGGGGGGACATGCGTCACCTCCCCTTCTCCGACTCCAGCTTCGCCGGCGTCACTTCCTTCTTCACCTCCTTTGGCTACTTCGAATCCGCAGCAGACGACGAGCAGGTCCTGACGGAGATCCGCAGGGTCCTCCGATCCGACGGAGTCTTTCTTCTGGATTTTCTGAACGCAGACGCGGTGATTCAGCACCTGACCCCTCGGGACGAAAGATGGGTCGGAACTGACCGTGTGATTCAGGAGCGCCGTCTTCTGCCAGGCAACGAGGTGGTTGAGAAGACGATCCGGATCGAGTCAGCCAAAGAAGGGAAGGTCGTCCGGGAATTCAAGGAGAGAGTCCGCCTATACCGACCCAGGGAACTGGAACGACTCCTGGGAGAATCGAGCCTCAACCCCGTGAGTCAGGCCGGCGACTACCAGGGAAACCCGTATTCCGCCGAGTCCCCTCGAGTCATCTTCCTGGCCACCGCATCCTGACCGNGTTCAGATCACCCTCTCCGTCCCTCAGTGGGAGTCCTCAAGGTCAAAATGAATATCCGAACGCGCACGATGACGGAGCCCCCCCTGATCCAGGACTGGTTGGAACGCCAATCGGCCGCTGCCGGATTCTTTCCGGCCCATCCCCAAGACGGAGAGGCATATCGGGAGCTGTCCCGGGACGTGGACCGGCGCTTCACCCGTGAGCAGCGCGGAGAACTTGCGCAGCTCCTGGAAGGGGGCGGTCCGCACGCCCGGAGTCGCGTGGATCGCTTCATCCGAGAGGATGGCTTCGTCGTCACAACCGGACAACAGCCCGTCCTCTTCGGCGGGCCCCTCTTTGTCCTGTACAAGGCGCTCACCGCAGTGGCGCTGGCCCACCGGCTGGAGGCCCTCCTGGATCGTCCGGTCCTACCGGTGTTCTGGGTGGCCTCCGAGGACCACGACTGGGAGGAAGCTCGCCAGGTGAGCCTCCTGGACCAACAGAACCAGCTTCGCAGCCCGGCTCTGGAAGAGCGGGAGGGCCCGGCAGCGGCCCTCCACCGGATCGGCCTGGAAACCCCTCTGGCGGAAGGGGCTGAGGAGAATCGTGTTCCTCCAGGCCATGGACTCGAGAAAGCGTTGAAACTCCTTCTGGACTCCCTCCCTGACTCGGACTTCGCCGGGGAATGGACGGGGATGATCTCCGATGCATGGCAGCCCGGAACCACCCTTCCCGCCGCCTTCACCCAGGCGTTGGCTCGACTACTGGGTGATGATGGCCTCTTCTTCATCCAATCTCACGCCTCCCTCCTCCGAACCCTGAGTCGCCCCATTCTGGCCCGGGAGCTTCAGGACAGCCAGGAGCTCGGGGCTGCTCTGGTAGAACGGGCGCAAGCGCTGGAATCAGCCGGATTCACTCCTCAGGTCCCCATTCTGGAGGGTGCCACCAATGTCTTCCTGGACGCTCCCGAGTCCCGGGAGCGGATCCTGGTCGATCCCGACGGCGGGTTCCGCCTCCGAAGCTCGAACCGGAATCTGTCAGCGTCAGAGATCAACGGGGCACTCCAGGGCGAAGATGGGAAATGGATATCGCCCAACGTCCTCCTCCGTCCCGTGGTGGAGGCCCACATTCTTCCTACGCTGGCCTATGTGGCCGGCCCAGGCGAGGCCTCCTACCTGGCACAGACCGCGCCCCTGTTCGAGGCGCACGAAGTCCACCGCCCCCTGGTCTACCCTCGTTTTTCGGGCGACGTGCTGGAGGGCAAGGTCCAGAAGGTCCTCGAGAAGTTCGATCTGGACCTTGAGGCTCTGGCCACGCCCCACCACGAGCTGGCGAGCCGGATCGCCCGGGATGAAGTGCCTCCGTCCATCCGAAAGGAAGTGGGGAGCTTCAGGGGAATGTTGGCTCGGCACACCGCCCAGCTCCAGGATGCGGTGAGTGACCTTGATCCCACCCTGGGCCCTCCGGTCTTGCAGCTCAAGAGCCAGGGTTTCGCCCAGCTGGATGAAGTGGAGAAGAAGGTCACGCAGGCGCTGAAACGCGAAAATCAGATTGCCCTGGCCCAGCTCTCCAAGGCGCAGGATCATCTCTTTCCCGGGGGCCTCCCCCAGGAGCGGGGGATGAGCTTCTGGTACTATCTGTTCCGGTACGGACCAGCCTTCCTGGAAGAAATCCGAAGAGAGGTAGCGTCGAGGCCAAACCGGATCGGTGCGGCCGCCCGTGGGGCCATTACAGCCAAGTCGGATCCGGGACTCAGCCAGTCTCCCGGGAGGTGATCCCGATCTAGAACGCCAGGAACGGCCGTGAAGGACGACAGTGCCTGAGCCGTAATCGTAGTGCAGGAGTGTCGCCTTAGCTCTCCCCTGGTTGTACTCCGTCCCATTGCTCCAGGATTCCCCCTCCGGATAGCTTCTCTGTATGGTCTGGATCGTCATCATCATCGTCCTCGTCTTGATCCCCGAGATCCTCTCTACGGTCCTGGACTCGCGTCTAGGCCAAGCCCTGGCAGTTCGTTTGGAGTCGGGGGTGCCCCAGGGGATGGATGAGGCGACGGCCCAGCGGATTCAATATCTGGAAGGCGAGGTGGATCGTCTTTCGGAGGAGGTCCATCGGCTGAACGAGGAGAGCGAATTCATGCACGAACTCCTGGCCAACCGGAAACCCTCCCCCCCTCCCAGGATCCCACCTGGTGAATCCCAGTCCTGAGCCGCCTCCACCGGGAGGTACCGAGGTGGACGACACGGGCCAGGTGGCAGCCACCCCCGTGACACCTCCACCCAGCCGCGCCCGAGCATCCGCTCTGGTGGCGGCAGGGATCCTGCTGAGTCGGATCAGCGGCCTGATCCGGGAGCGGGTCTTCGCCCACTTCTTCGGGGCTTCACCGGTGGCCGACGCATGGAAGGCGGCACTTCGTCTTCCCAATGTCTTGCAGAATCTCCTGGGGGAAGGAACCCTCTCGGCATCCTTCATCCCCATATACGCAGAACTCCTGGAGGAGGGCAGGGAACGGGATGCCGCTCGGTTTGCAGGAGCGGCTCTGGGCCTCCTCACCGTGGCGGCTGGGATCATGGCGATCCTCGGGATCCTCCTGGCCCCCTGGCTCGTCGGCTTCTTCTTCTACGGATTCGACCCGGCTCGCCAGGCCCTGACCGTGGATCTGGTCAGGATCCTCTTCCCCATGACCGCCCTCTTGGTGATCTCGGCATGGGCTCTTGGAATTCTGAACAGTCACCGCCGCTTCTTCCTTTCATACGTGGCCCCTGTGGCCTGGAATGCGGCCATGATCCTTGCCATGGCCGTGGGGGGCCTGGTGTGGGAGCGCTCCCCTGAGGAGTTGGTTCGGATCCTGGCCTGGGGTGCCCTGGTAGGAGGAGGATTGCAGCTCCTGGTCCAGCTCCCCTTGACCCTCCGCCTCCTCTCCGAATTCAAACCCACCCTCTCCACCCGGATCCACGGGGTCCGGGAGGCCATCCGCAACTTCCTCCCCGTCGTGGCCGCCCGGGGAGCGGTGAACCTGGGCGGTTGGTTGGACTATGCCCTGGCCGCGTTCCTCACGGCCGGAGCGGTGGCCACCCTCTCGTACGCCCAGATCCTCTTCATGCTACCCATCTCCCTCTTCGGGATGTCAGTGGCGGCTTCGGAGCTTCCGGAGATCTCCCGGGCCCGAAAACATCATCAGAATCGGCTGGCCACGGAGGTCACCCAGGCCGGCCGGCGGGTGGCGTACTTCCTGGTTCCTTCCACGCTGGGATACCTGCTCCTGGGCGACGTCATCGTCTCAGCTATCTTCGAGACAGGGGCGTTCGGGCGAGATGAGGTCCTGGTGACCTGGGTCATCCTGGCCGCCTACGCCCTCGGAATGGGAGCCTCGGCAACCTCTCGACTTCTCTCCTCGGCCTTCTACGCCCTTCGGGACACGACAACCCCTGCCCGGATGGCATACATCAGGGTCTCCCTGGCGCTGGTCCTGGGAGCAATCCTCATGTTTCCCCTGGACCGGTTCCGGGTCGGCCCCCTGGGGCTCGGTGCAGCAGGGCTGGCTGCCGCCTCGGCTGTAGCCGCCTGGGTGGAACTCACCCTCCTTCGTCGCCGGCTTCGCCAACGAATCGGTGATGTCCTCTTTCTGGGGGAAGGGCACCTGTGGCGCCTACTCCTGGCCGGATCCGTGGCAGGAGGAATCGGCCTGGGCATCCGGATCGCTCTTCCTCCCCTTCACCCCTGGCTCATGGCACTGGCTACGCTCCTTCCCTTTGGAGTGGTGTACCTTTTCATGACCCGAATGCTCGGTGTCTCCGGTCCACTGGAGCGGTTGTTGGCTCAGCGCTCCGAACGCTGACTGGGAAACATCCCATGAATCGGTCCTCGGAATGAGGCCCCCTCCCGAACGGCCACCGTCACCTACGTCATGCCCTCAGAGCTCAAGCTGGATCATCTCCCCACCTCCCCTGGCGTCTACATCTTCCGGGATGGTGAAGGAACGCCCCTCTACATCGGAAAGGCCAAGTCCCTCCGGTCCCGCGTGAGGAGTTACTTCCGGGAGTCGGGACAGCAGGGGATTCGCACCAGGGAGCTCGTCCGGAGAGCAGCGGACGTCGACACCATCGTGGTGGGCTCCGAGGCAGAAGCGCTTCTGCTGGAGTCGAACCTCATCAAGGAGCACCAGCCCCGGTTCAACGTCCGCCTCCGGGACGACAAACGGTACCCATATATCAAGGTCACCGTCCAGGAACCCTTTCCCCGGGTGTTCGTCACCCGAAGCCCTCGGGATGACGGTGCCCGGTATTTCGGTCCCTTCACATCGGTAGGGCCCATGCGCCAGGCCCTGGAGGTGATCAAGAAGCTCTACACCGTGCGGTCATGCCGCTATGATCTGCCGGAGGAGTCCCCGTCCCGTCCCTGCCTGGACTACCACATCAAGCGCTGCAAGGCCCCCTGCGTTGGACTACAGAGCCAGGAGGACTATGGAGAGATGGTGGAGGAGATCCTCCGGATCCTCTCCGGTGAGACCCGGGAGCTGAAACGGGAAGTCCAGGAACTGATGGAGCGAGCGGCAACCGATCTGCGTTTCGAGGAGGCAGCCCGTCACCGAGACGTCCTTCAGGGGCTGGAGTCCCTGGAAAGAGACCAGCGTGTGGAGCGAACCACAGGAGAGAACCAGGATGTGCTGGGGATCGCCAGGGACGGGGAGCTGGGAGCTGCCGTGGTCCTTCGGATCCGAAGTGGAACGCTCCTTGGCCGTGAGAGTCGTCGGCTCTCAGGGCTGGGGGACGAGTCGGATGATGAGCTCCTGGGCGCCTTCGCGTCCCAGGTGTACCTGGCCGGGGGAGCCAATGCCATTCAGGACCTCCCCTCCGAGATCCTCCTCCCCTCCTCCTTCAGCGACCAGGGGACCCTGGCTACGATCCTGAGCGAAGAAGGAGGACGTAAGATCTACTTCCAGGTACCCCGCCGAGGTGAGAAGCGTCGCCTGGTGGAGCTGGCGTCGGCCAACGCCCGCCACCTTCTGGAGGAGCGAGTTACCGCCCTGGAAGTGGCCGCCGATCGAGCCGACGCCGTTCTCTACGAACTCCAGGATCGGCTCCAGCTGAAGGTCGTTCCCCGCCTCATGGTCTGCTTCGATATCTCCCATACCCAGGGAACCGAAGTGGTGGCGTCGGCGGTGGTTTTCGAGAATGGCGAGCGAAAGCGCGGCCTCTATCGACGAATGAAGATCCGAGGGGACTGGGGCAACGATGACTATCGCTCCATGGCCGAAGCGGTGGAACGGTATCTCCGCCGGAGAATCGAGCAGGACGAACCCCTTCCCGAGTTGATTCTGGTGGACGGGGGCAAGGGACAGCTGTCCAGCGTCCTGCCAGTCCTGCAGCGACTGGACGCCGGCGATGTAGCAGTTGCAGCTCTGGCCAAGCGGGACGAGGAGGTCTTCATCCCGGGCGTAGCTGACCCTGTCCGGCTGGGCCGGCGGGATCCGGCCCTCAGGCTCCTTCAGCGTATCCGGAACGAAGCCCACCGCTTCGCCGTGGAGTACAACCGAAAGCTTCGCACCAGAAGGACCATCCGGAGCGCGCTGGGGGATATCCCCGGAATCGGTCCGGGTCGACAGCGGGCTCTCCTCACCCGATTCGGATCCGTCAGGGGAATCCAGGAAGCCGAAGTGGAGGACATCGTGGCGGTCCCCGGGTTCTCCAGGGTTCTGGCGGAACGGATCCTGTCCTACCTTGAAGCTGGGGGAGAGAAACCGGAGGACAAGCCGTCTCCCCGGCAGACATGAGCCAGAAGTGATGACAGATCAACAGGACGCCCAATCGATCATGGATCAGGTTCGCGTACGCTTCGCTCCCAGCCCCACGGGCTCCCTCCACATCGGGAATCTGCGGGTAGCCATATTCAACTATCTTTTCGCTCGGCATCATGACGGGGCTTTCGTCGTCCGCATCGAGGACACGGATCGGGAACGGAATGTAGAAGGGTCCCTGGAGGGGCTTCTGGATGATCTTCGCTGGGCCGGTCTCGACTGGGACGAAGGACCGGGTGTAGACGGGCCCTTCGGTCCATATCGGCAGTCGGAGCGAGGCGACAACCACAGGAAAGCCGCCCTTTCCCTGGAGGAACGTGGGCTGGCCTACCGCTGCTTCTGTTCCGATGAGGAGCTGGCCCAGGCCGCCCGGGACGACGCACCGGAACCGGGCTGTCCGGGAAACTGCCGAAGCCTGGAGGAGGGTGATATTCGTGCCCGGATGGAAAGGGACGAACCATCCACTCTTCGGTTCACGGTCCACCCTGGCACCATCACCTTTCGGGATGCCGTCCGGGGAGACATCTCGCTGGAGGGGAGTGACCTGGGGGATTTCGTCATCCTCCGGGCCGACGGACGAGCCACCTACAACTTCGCGGTTGTTGTCGATGACCTGGAGATGAAGATCTCCCACGTGATCCGCGGTGCCGGCCATCTCTCCAACACCCCGAAACAGGCCCTCCTCTTCGACGCCCTGGATGCGCCCCGACCCGTCTTCGCTCACCTCCCCATGGTTCTGGGGGCAGACAAACGAAAGCTCTCCAAGAGGGAAGGGGCCGAAGGAGTGGTCCAGCTCCGCTCCCAGGGGTTCCACCCCGACGGTGTAGTGAACTACCTCTCCCTCCTGGGGTGGTCTCCGGGAGGAGACCGGGAGATTCTCAGCCGCCAGGAGCTCATCGCCGCCATGGACCTGGATCGGGTGGGGGCCACGGACACGGTCTTCGACCCAGAGAAGCTTCGCTGGGCTTCCGCTCAACATATCGCCGCCCTCTCTCTCCCGGAGTTGGTGGACGCCATCCGGCCCTGGGTCGACACCGAGCGCTTCGACCTGGAGGCCCGTGCCCTACCCGCCGCCGTGGATGCGATCCGTACCCGTCTCACCACCTTCGGAGAGGTGAACGAGCATCTGTCTCTGATTTTCCCGACGGAGGATGCCCTCCAGGCAGGTCTCCAGGAGCTGGAAAGAGAGGGAGACTCGACCCTAGACACCCTCAAGGCCATCCGAACCACCCTTTCCAGCATCGAGGGCTGGGAGGCCCCCGAGCTGGGCTCAGCAGTCCGATCTGTCGGGAAGGATATGGGCGTTCGGGGGAGGGCGCTCTTCCATCCGATTCGGTTGGCCGTGACCGGAAGCCGGCAGGGGCCGGATCTGGGAAAGGTTCTGGCCGCCCTGGGCCGGACTCGGTGTATCGAGCTTCTGGATGGGGCTATCCTTTGGCTGGAGAAGTCGGAGGCGGTTTGACCCGGCCAGAGGACCTTCCGTAAGATTACGGGTTACTTTTATCGAGGTTGCGGGCGTCTGCTGGCTCCCGAGGGTTCTCGTGTGTTCTTGGAAGCCCGGTGTGCCGCAGGTGGACACGGATCCGCAGAAACAATCTTCATCACATCAGATGACAACGACCAGGAGGAGCTGGATGAGCTTCCGATTCGGAGCGGTCGGGGCGTTGATTTTCGCCCTGGCGCTCGGGGGATGCGCCTCAGCAGGGAATGGAGCCGGCGCCGAAGGCGCGATCACAGGCGATTTCTCCGAGGACGATCTTCCGCAGTGGATGCAGGATCTTCCCGAAGGTGAACCCCCTGAAGACAACGAGTATACCGACGAAGCCACCCTCTTCCTCTTCCAGGCCATGTCGGCTGACGGCGAGGACGCTGTGGCCTTCTATGAAGAGGCACTGGAAGTCGCTCGGCAGGGGATCGAGCACGATCCGGAGAACGCCCAGTCCTACTTCCAGGCCGGCGAGGCCCTTTTGGGAATGGGTGACCTGCAGGGAGCAGGTGAGATGTTCGATCGGGCCGAGGAGCTCTACCCCCGGTACCAGATCGAGACGGAGTTCATGAGGGAGGAGGCATGGCTGGAGGCCTTCAACCGAGGGGCCGAACTCTACCAGGAAGGTGACGTGCAGGCCGCTCTGCCTCACTTCGAGGACGCCCACGCCATCTATCAGGGGCGTCCTGAGGCAATGTTGAACCTGGCCGAGATCTACTCCAACGAGGGCCGGATGGAGGAATCGGCGGAGCTCTTCGGGCTCTCCGTGGAGGTTATGACCGGCCCCCGGGCCCAGGATATGGATCCGGAGCTCCTGGAGTCCTGGGATGACTTCAAGGAGGTTGCCCTCTTCAACCAGGCCCAGATCCTCTTTCAGCTCGAACGTTATGCAGATGCGGCCGAGGTCTACGAGGCCATCCTGGCGGAAGAACCCGACAACCTCATGGCCATCTCGAACCTGGCCGTGGCCTACGTGGCCAGTGGCCAGGCCGAACGGGCCAGAGAGATCTACGACGATCTCATGAACCGTCCGGGACTAAACGCCCGGGACTACTTCTCCATCGGGGTCGGGCTCTACCAGACGGAAGAGTTCGAGCAGGCGGCCAGAGCCTTCTCCGAAGCCAACGCTCTGGTTCCTGAGCACAGGGACGCCCTCTTCAACTACACTCAGGCCCTGTACCTCTCGGATCAGTTCGAGGAACTCCTGGGGGCGGCTGAGCAGCTCCTGGAGCTGGACCCTTATAATGAGACGGCCTATCGCTTCATGGCTCAGGGACTGGTACAGCAGGACCGGCAGGAGGAAGCCGTCGGGTACCTGGAGCAGATGGAGGCTCTGCCCTTCTTCGTGGACTATCTCGAGTTGGCACCCATGGATGGCGGTGTGGCTGTAGTGGGACAGGTCATCAACCAGAACGCTGATCCTGGAAGCTCCGCCGATCTGACCGTCTATTTCTACGATGTGGACGGCAATCAGCTGGGCTCTGCAGATACGTCGGTGACCCTGGGCAACGCCGAGGAGGCGGTCCAGTTCCAGGCCGACCTGGCCACGGACCAGGACGTCTTCGGGTTCCGCTACGAGGTTCGATGAACCGGTAGACCGGAGAGGTGGGGAGACCCTGGCATGGGTCAACCCGCAAATGGTGAGCCGGGCGGGAGTGGAGATCGCTTGATCTTTCTCCCGCCCGGCCTACATTTGGAAGCAGTCCCATGCGGGCGTAGCTCAGTTGGTAGAGCATCAGCTTCCCAAGCTGAGGGTCGCCGGTTCGAGTCCGGTCGCCCGCTTAGAAGGATGTATCTCGTTTCAGAAGCCCCGTCACCGACCCTGGTGGCGGGGCTTCAGCCTTCATGGATTGAGCCTGCCTGGGGCGCCCCTCACCGCTCCTCCGGGCTTGGTGGCCTGGAAGGGAAGGGGACCCCACCCCTCCGTTGAGGGGGAATCTCCATCTGGCTATCTTTAAAGGCTTTCTAACAATCAGGTCCGCCGACGTTCGGCGGAGGAACGTCCCAATGGTCCGCATCGCAGAGATTCAACAGGGCAGTGTCGCCGACGAACTGGAACTCCGCATTGGAACGCGGATCGTCCGGGTAAATGGTGAACGGGTCCGGGATGGAATAGACCTCACGTTCCTGCTGGCCGACCACACCCTGAACCTGGAAACGGTGGACCCGGACGGGTCCCAGACCATTTACGAGATCGAACGGGACCCGGGAGAGCCCCTGGGGATCGTCCCGGCCCCGGACACGGTGAGGGAATGCGCCAACGAGTGTGTCTTCTGCTTCATCGATGGAAATCCGAAGGGAGTCCGAGACACCCTCTGGATCAGGGATGACGACTTCCGACTGTCCTTCACCTATGGAAGCTACGTCACCCTGACCAATCTGGGGCCCAGAGGGCTGGATCGCCTCGTCGAACAGCGGCTCTCTCCCCTCTACGTCAGCGTCCACGCCACGGATCCCGAGGTGAGGGTCCGACTCCTGAAGAACAAGCGGGCTGGACTGATCATGGAGCAGCTCCAGTACCTGTTGGACAACGACCTGGAGGTGCATACCCAGATCGTTCTCTGCCCGGACTGGAATGACGGCGAGCACCTGGACCGAACCATGGAGGACCTCTACAGTCTGGGCGAAGGAATCCGAACCCTCTCCGTCGTCCCCGTGGGCCTGACCCGGTACAATGTAAACCGCCCCGTTCGGCCGCTCCGTAAGGATGAGACCGCTCAAGCCGTGGATCAGGTGGACCGGTTCCGCCAGCGGGCGCTCGAGGAACGAGGATACGGTTGGTCCTACTCGGCCGACGAGCTCTTTCTCTTGGCAGGCCGGCAGCTACCCGGGCCCGACTATTACGACGATGCATCCCTCCTGGAGAATGGAGTCGGCGCAGTACGCCATTTTCTGGATGAACTGGACCGGGAGACAGCGGAGGGACTTCCGGACCTCCAGGGCCATCGTATCCGTATCCTGACTGGAAGCTCCATGGCAGGGTTCCTGAAGGACCGGAGTCCCGCTCTGGCCCAGGCCACCGGAGCCAACGTCGTCGTCCACCAGGTCGAGAACCGCTTCTACGGCTCCACCGTCACGGTGGCAGGTCTCCTGGCTGGCGAAGATCTTCTACAGGCCGTGGACCAGCCCCGGAAAGGGGACATCATCCTCCTCCCGGCAGAGACCCTGAATCAGGATGACCTCTTCATCGACTCTCTTCCCCTCGCCCAGTTCGAGGCGGCGCTGGCCCCGGCTCGGGTGGTGCCTGCCTACGAGATCCCCCAAGCCTTGAGGTCGCTGTGAGCAATCGTCGACTCCCAGTCGTGGCCGTGGTCGGACGCCCCAATGTAGGGAAGTCCACACTCTTCAATCGGGTCCTGGGAGAACGAGCGGCCATCGTCGACGATCAGCCCGGGGTGACCCGGGACCGAAACTTTGCCCGGGCAGATTGGGCAGGCCGGGAGTTCTTCGTCGTGGACACCGGCGGGGTCATCGAAGGAAGCGACCAACCGCTGGACCGGCAGGTGCGCCACCAGGCGCTGGCGGCCGTGGAGGAGGCGGATCTCATCCTCTTCGTGGTGGACGGGAAGGATGGCGTCCATCCATTGGATGAGCGGCTTACCTCCGTCCTCCGGGATTCAGGCCGGCCCGTTCTGGTCGTGGCCAACAAGATGGACAATCTCCCCCGGGACCAGGCCCACCATGACTTCTGGCGGTTGGGTCTGGGAGAACCAGTCCCGGTGAGTGCAATCTCAGGGAAGGGCTCCGGAGACCTCCTGGACCGGGTCATCGCCGCCCTCCCCGAGACCTCCGATGTCCCCGACCCGCCGGAAGCCCTTCGGGTTGCCGTCATCGGCAAGCCCAACGTGGGAAAGTCCTCTTTTGTGAACCGCATGTTCGATGAGGACCGAATGGTGGTGAGTGACGTTCCGGGAACCACACGGGACCCAGTGGACTCCACCCTTCGATACCACGGCCGGGAACTCATCTTCGTGGACACGGCGGGCCTCCGTCGTCAATCCCGGATCTCGGAGGCCGTGGAATACTATTCTTCCCTTCGAACAGCCCGAGTGGTTCGAGATGCCCACGTCTGTCTGGTCCTGGTGGATGCAGGAGAAGGTCTCCACCAACAGGACCTGAAGATCCTGGAGAATGCCTGGGAAGCCGGGTGTGGGGTCATCCTGGCGGTGAACAAGTGGGACCTGGTGGACCACGCTGAGTTCCCCGTATCACAGATGGAGCAGGCCCTCCGGTCTCGATCTCCTCTGCTGGCTTGGGTGCCGATCATCTTCATCTCGGCCCAGACAGGGCTGAGGGTCCGGAAAACCCTGGATCTCGTGCTCCAGGTCGCTGAGGAGCGGAACCGGCGAATCCCCACCCACGAAGTCAACGAGATCCTGACCAAGCTCTACCAAAGGCAGCCGCCCCCTCACTCCCGAGGTCGACAGATCCGGCTCCGCTACGGAACCCAGGCTGACACCGCGCCTCCTACCTTCGTCCTGTTCGCCAACCTGCCCAGAGAAATCCCGGACCACTACATTCGGTATCTCTACAACGGCTTTCGGAAGGCCTGGGGGTTCAAGGGGGTCCCCATTCGGATCCGCCTTCGCTCCTCCGCGTCCCGGGACCGGTCTACTGCATGATGGCCTATGGGCTTCTCCTCCTGGCCTATGTGGTAGGTGCCACGCCTTCCAGCCTCTGGATGGGAAGGGTAGTCTATGGAGTCGACCTTCGCCGGGAAGGGAGTGGGAACCTGGGCGCTACCAACACCTTCCGGGTCCTGGGATGGAAGGCAGCCCTCCCCGTGTTCCTGGCGGACATCCTGAAGGGATACCTTCCCGTGGCACTCTTCCCGGGAATCGCCGGTATCAACGGCGCCGGATGGGCTCTGGCCTTTGGTGCAGCTGCCATCCTGGGACACGTCTTCTCCTTCTGGGTGGGCTTCCGAGGAGGAAAGGGCGTAGCCACCAGCACGGGCGTCTTCCTGGCTCTCGCACCGTTGGCCCTCCTCGCCGTTCTGGTGGTGTGGAGCGCCCTTGTGGCGACGACGCGGATCGTGTCGCTGGGATCGATCGCCGCGGCTGCCACACTGCCCGTTGCGATTCTTCTGGTCCCCAACGAAGGGGGAGCCTCGCTGGTCCTCTTCGCCTCCGGACTCGCTCTTTTCGTCATCTGGGCCCATCGGGAGAACCTGGCCCGCTTGGCCAGGGGCGAGGAGGCCAGATTCGGAAGTCGAGCCTCACAGGACTCATCACCTGCAGGAGACAAACGGGAGGCCGCACATGACGGGTGATCGGACCGCCGGTCCTTCCCCCGGGTCGAGGACGATTGAGAGCGCCGGGCCCGAATCCATTCGAGCCGCTGTCGTCGGCGCCGGAAGCTGGGGCACCGCGTTGGCACTACTCCTGGACCGGAATGGCCATGAAGTGCGGCTTTGGAGTCACAATCCCCATGTCGTGGATGAGATTGACGAGCATGGCGAGAATCGCAGCTACCTGCCCGGTATCCAGGTCCCGTCCAGCGTGTCAGTTGTCACAGACATGGCATCCGCCCTGGAAGGCGCACAGGTCGTAGTTTCTGTGACACCTTCCCAGTACGTGGGTGAAGTCATGGCTCGTGCAGCTGCTCACCTGGAGCCGGACGCGCTGGTGGTGAGTGCGTCGAAGGGAATCGAGGTAAGCACGCTCCGACGGATGGACCAGGTACTGGCAGACCTTCTCCCGACCTCCTGCCACGACCGGCTCTCGGTCCTCTCGGGCCCGTCCTTCGCAATTGAAGTTGCAGAGCAACGCCCAACGGCAGTGGTGGCGGCCA